>Ga0196970_1000573_pt1 | contig 40221 bp, 37 predicted proteins | sample S1v_513CmetaG_FD_148672 | JGI IMG/M metagenome (GOLD analysis project Ga0196970, IMG submission 148672) | Soil microbial communities from Anza Borrego desert, Southern California, United States - S1+v_5-13C | ecosystem: Environmental > Terrestrial > Soil > Desert | place: USA: California... | reverse complement strand
CAACCCGAGGGAGCTGGGGTTCTGCCCCTCCTTGAAGACGGTGGGCAGGACGCCCATGCCAATCAGGTTGGAGCGGTGGATTCGCTCGTAGGACTCGGCGATCACCGCCTTGACCCCCTGGAGCATGACGCCCTTGGCGGCCCAGTCACGGGAGGAGCCCATGCCGTAGTCCTTGCCGGCCAGGACGATCAGCGGGGTGCCGTCCTGCTGGTACTTCATGGCGGCGTCATAGATCGACATGATCTCGCCGGTGGGCAGGTACTTGGTGTAGCCGCCCTCCTTGCCATCCGCCAGGGCGTTCTTCAGGCGGATATTGGCGAAGGTGCCCCGCATCATGACCTCGTGGTTGCCGCGCCGGGAGCCGTAGGAGTTGAAGTCGACCGGATCGACGCCGTGCGCCATGAGGTAGCGGGCCGCCGGGCTGTCCTTGGCGATATTGCCAGCCGGGGAGATATGGTCGGTGGTGATCGAGTCGCCAAGCAGGGCCAGCGCCCTGGCGTTCGCAATGTCGCTGACCGGGGCCGGGGTGGTGCCCATGTCCACGAAGTAGGGCGGCTGCTGGATATAGGTGGAGTCCGCATCCCACTCGAAGAGGCTGCCGGTGGGGGCGTTCAGCGCCTGCCAGTTCTCGTCGCCAGCGAAGACCCCGGCGTACTGGCTGGTGAACATCTCCGGCTTGACCGCCTTGGCCAGCGCAGCACGGATCTCGTCGTTGGTGGGCCAGATATCCTTCAGGTAGACCGGGTTGCCGTTCTTATCTGTGCCGATGGGGTCATTCTTCAGATCGATATCGACCGTGCCGGCGAGGGCGTAGGCGACGACCAGCATGGGGGAGGCCAGGTAGTTGGCCTTGACCAGCGGGTTGACGCGCCCCTCGAAGTTCCGGTTGCCCGAGATCACCGCCGAGACCACCAGGTCGTTCTCGACGATATCCTTGGCCACGTCATCTGGCAGGTTGCCCGAGTTGCCAATGCAGGTGGTGCAGCCGTAGCCGACGACATGGAAGCCGACCTTCTCCAGGTCACCCATGACGCCGCCGGCGTTCAGGTAGTCGGTGACCACCCGGGAGCCGGGAGCCAGGGAGGACTTGACCCAGGGCTTCCGCTCCAGGCCGAGCGCCACGGCCTTCTGAGCGACCAGGCCGGCGCCCACCATGACAGCCGGGTTGGAGGTGTTGGTGCAGGAGGTGATCGCAGCGATCGTGACCGAGCCGTGCTGCACGCCGGTCTTCGTCGCTACGGCCACGCCCCCGCCCTTGGCGAGATCCGGCCAGTTCTTGTGGAAGGAGGGCTTCACCTCGTGGAGCAGCACCCGGTCCTGCGGCCGCTTCGGGCCAGCAAGGGAGGGCTCCACGGTGGAGAGATCCAGCTCCAGCACATCGGTGAACTCCGGGTCGGGGGTGGCGTCGGTCCGGAAGATCCCCTGCTCCAAGCAGTAGTTGCGGACCAGGCTGACCTGCGCCTCGTCACGCCCCGTCTGGCGCAGGTAGTCCAGCGTGATCTCATCGACCGGGAAGAAGCCCATGGTGGCGCCGTACTCCGGAGCCATGTTGGCGATCGTCGCCCGGTCGGCCAGGCTCAGGTTGGAGAGGCCAGGGCCGTAGAACTCGACAAACTTCTCCACAACGCCCTTCTTGCGGAGCATCTGGGTGACCGTCAGGACCAGGTCGGTGGCGGTGGCGCCCTCGGGCAGCTTGCCGGTCAGCTTGAAGCCAATCACCTCGGGGACCAGCATGTAGGAGGGCTGGCCCAGCATGGCCGCCTCGGCCTCAATGCCGCCCACGCCCCAACCCAGCACGCCCAGGCCGTTGATCATGGTGGTGTGGGAGTCGGTGCCCACGACCGTGTCGGGCAGGGCGACCTGCTCGCCGTCGATCTCACGCAGGGCAACGCAGGGGGAGAGGTACTCCAGGTTGACCTGGTGGACAATCCCCATGCCAGGCGGCACGGCGCGGAAGTTCTCGAACGCCTTCTGGGCCCACTTCAGGAAGACATACCGCTCCTGGTTCCGCTGGAACTCCAGGTCCACGTTGAACTTGTAGGCCCACTCGGCGCCGAAGGCGTCAACCTGGACCGAATGGTCGATCACGAGGTCAACCGGGACCAGCGGATTGATCTTCTGCGGCTCGCCACCCAGCTTCACCATGGCGTCGCGCATGGCGGCCAGGTCGGCCACCACCGGCACGCCGGTAAAGTCCTGGAGCACGACGCGAGAGGGAATGAAGGGAATCTCCTTGGTGGGGAGCTTGGTCGGATTCCAGGCCGAGAGCGTCTGAATGTCCTCGTCGGTGACGAGGAAGCCGTCCAGATTGCGCAGCATGTTCTCCAGCAGAATGCGGATCGAGAAGGGCAGCTTGTCGAGCTTGACAAGGCCGGCCTTCTCCAGCGCCGCCAGCCGGTAGATCACCGCGGTGCCCGAGCCGGTGTCAAACGTGGACTTAGCCAGGTAGGTATCCTTGCGTGAAGCCATCTGACCATCCCTCTCCCAAAACCGTACTTATGATGGATACTCGGGATAATAGACAGGCCCGAATCTCCACCGACGGTCTAATTGTAGACGAATCCGTCCCATTCGTAAATCGCATGCTGATATACCGATGGCGTATAGGGCTATAAATCGGAATGGGTCTTATGCCTTTTGGTTTGTGCCCCGAGGTAGATCGCAGGGGGATGAAGTTGCTGTACAATAGAGACATGGAAGCACTACAGAGCAGAGCGACCCGCCGGCTGGACGCCATGTTCCGGACCGGGTATCCGCATGCGATCAACCTGTTTGCAGCGCTCATGATGGCCTCGCTGCCCGTGCTTTCGCTCCTCTCGGGGGAGGCGGCGCCGGGCCGGCCACTCTGGGCGTCGGGGCTGGCGGTGGGCCTGGGTTGGGCCTACCTGCTGGCCTGGTCGCGCGTCCGGCCCAACGACCCCCGCTGGGTCCGGGGGATCTACCATGAGCTCTACCTGCTGGGACAGACGGCGATTATCGCCGCTATTTACGCGCTAGATGGCGGCCTGAGCCGCTTCATATTCGTGGTGGTCGCGGTCCAGGCGGTTTACCTGATCCCCGTCCGCCGCTGGGCGCCCTTTGTGGGGACGCTCGCTGTTCTCTGGCTCACCCTCTTCCTGGCGATTACGCCCCCGAGCGAATCCGGGGCCTCCATGGTGGCCATCATTGGCATGTACCTGCTCTACCTGATCTTCGCCGCCCTGGTCACATTCACCACCCTCCAGCAGGAGCGGCAGCGACGGCTCGCCCAGAAGTTGCTGGACGGGGTCGACCAGCGGTTCCAGGCACTGAAAGCCTATGACATGACGGTGGAGCAGCGAACCGAGAGCGAGGAGCGGGAGCGGCTAGCCCGCACGATTCACGCCACCCTCGTCACCCGGCTGATCGAGCTGGGCGAGCGGCTGATCGCACTGAGCGAGGGCGCGGCGGCGTTGAGCCGCGAGTCGGCCCGGGAGGCCCGGCTCCTTGCCAAGGCGATCCTTGGCGAGGTGCGGGAGGCGGTTCGGACCCTCCGGCCCGGCAAGGACGGCATCGAACTGGAGGAGGATGAGCCGAGCCAGTTCGACGCCCCTCCCGAGCCCGAGTTCGCCCTCAAGGTGACCGACCCCAGCAACCTCTACCACATCTGGAACCTGGGCGTCATTATTATCACGGCTGGTATCATGATCGCATCGAAGTTGATTGGGCAGCGGGAGCAGTGGCTCCCGGTCCTGCTCCTGGTGATCTCGCTGCTGGCGGCTTACGGCGGCACCGCCGTTGTCCGGGCGGCCTACGCCGTGCGGGCCTTCTTCGTCGTTGTGCAGGCCGGGGTGATCTTCTCCCTGGTCTGGCTGACCGATGAACCGCTCATGAACCACCTTTTCCTGGTGATCTCCGCCCAAATGGTCTTCCTTATCCCACTTGGCCTGCGCGGTGCTGTAGCTGCCGTAGCCTTCCCCACCATTCTCACCGGGGCGGCCCTCTGGCTGCCAGACGGCAACTTCTCCGGCCACGCCTTCCCCATCTCCCTCACGGTGGCCTTCGGCGTAACCTACTTCTTCGGCACCGTTATGGCCTACATGACCCGGCGGCAGCTGGAGGCCCGTAAGGAGGCGGTCCTCTATGCCCAGCAGCTGATCGAGGTGAACCGGCTGCTGGAGGCCCGAGTGCTGGAGGCCCGGGCGGTGGCGATCGCCCGAGAGCGGGTGCGCATGGCCCGGGAGATCCACGACGGCCTGGGGCATCATTTGACCACGGTGATCGTGGAACTCCAGTACGCCGAGGCGCTGGCGGGCGAGGACTCCGAGGCGGCGGCGGGCCATATCCGCAGTGCTCTGGGGATCACGGCGGCGGCCATGAAGGCCAGCCAGGAGATGGTCCAGACCCTGGAGCGGTTCGACCGGCCCCTCCCCGAGGCGCTCCACGAACTGGTCAACGGGTGGATGAAGGCAACCGGCACCCCCGTCTTCCTCCGGATCGATGGCGACTGCGCCGCCCTCTCCACCGCCGTCCGGATCACCCTGTTCCGGGCGGTCCAGGAGAGCCTGACCAACATTCAGAAGCACGCCCGGGCGACCCGGGTGGAGATCCGCCTGAACCGCGCCAGCGACCGGGTCAGCCTGCAGGTGGTGAACGATGACCTGGGCGGCGGGGGCCGCGTGGAGGCGGTCCGCTCGGGCTTCGGCCTGGTCGGCCTGCGAGAGCGGACAGAAGCGCTCATGGGCGAGTTCCAGGTTGGGCCTCGTCCCGAGGGCGGATTTCAGGTATCATTAGTGCTACCGATTGGTCTGTGACAGGGGGATCTGCGCATGGGCGAGGGCAAGATTCGCATTCTCATGGTCGATGACCAGTCCCTGCTACGGCGCGGGCTGGCCGGCCTTCTGAACCGCAATCCCGACATGGAGGTCGTGGGCGAGGCCGACAACGGCGAGCAGGCGCTCCGCATGGCCGCTGAGCTCGACCCGGACGTGATCCTCATGGATGTCCGCATGCCGGTTATGGACGGCGTCACCGCAACCCGGGAGCTGGTCCGGCGGGGGGCGCGGGGCGGGATCATCGTCCTGACCACGTTTGATGACGATGAGTACATTTTCGAAGGCCTTGCCGCCGGGGCGCGGGGCTACCTGCTGAAGGATGCGGAGTACGAGGAGCTCTCCCAGGCGATCCGGACAGTGGCCAGGGGGGAGGCGCTGCTGCAGCCCCAGATCACCTCTCGGGTGCTGAAGGAGTTCGGCCGGCTCGCGGGGCTGGCGGGCAACCGACCCAAGGCGCAGCCGCTGGCGGAGCCGCTGACAGAGCGGGAACTGGAGGTCCTGCGACTCATGGCTTCCGGGGCGACGAACCAGGATATTGCCGAGAAGCTCTATATCGGTCTTGGCACGGTGAAGCACCACGTGCGGGCGGTCTTCGCAAAGCTGGGCGCCCGGGACCGGGTGCAGGCGGTGCTGATTGCTCAGGAACTCAACCTCGTGTAGCCGGTGGCTGCACGGGGTTTTTGCTTGGGTGGGGTTTGGCTCGGCCGAATGACAAACCGCTCCGCGATACGGGGCAGACTACACAGGGCGCTCAATCACCCTGCCGATATCGGCTGCAAGGAGAGGTCAAGAAGCATGCCCCAAGCAACCGTTGCGCAGAAGCGGTTCCCGGCTACCTTCCTCTGGGGAGGAGCGATCGCAGCGAATCAAGCGGAAGGTGCCTGGAATGAAGATGGGAAAGGGGTCGCCCTGATCGATGTGATCCGGGGCGGGATTCGGGCGGGCTCCCACGACGACCGCGTCTACGAAGGTCGGTACTACCCGAGCCATGAGGCGATCGATTTCTACCACCGCTACAAGGAAGATATCGCCCTCTTTGGTGAGATGGGCATGCAGTGCTTCCGGACCTCCATTGCCTGGACGCGCATCTTTCCCAACGGGGATGAAGCAGAGCCCAACGAGAAGGGCCTCCAGTTCTACGACAACCTGTTTGATGAGCTGCTCAAGCACGGCATCCAACCGGTGATTACGCTCTCGCATTACGAGACCCCACTCCACTTGATCGATGCGTACGGCGGGTGGCTGAACCGCAAGCTGATCACCTTCTTCGAACACTACTGCCGCACCGTTTTCAACCGCTACAAGGACAAAGTAAAGATCTGGATGACCTTCAACGAGATCAACAACGCCCTGAACATGCCCTTCGGGGCGGCGGGTATCCGGGTCTCTAGCGAGGCGACGAAGCGGCAGGAGATTTACCAGGCGTGTCATCACATGTTTGTCGCCAGCGCTATCGCCACAAAGCTCTGCCATGAGATCATCCCGGATGCAAAGATCGGCTGTATGCTCTCCCTCGGCGGACTCTACCCGAATACCTGCCATCCGGATGATGTCTTTGCTACCTACGAGGCGCGCCGGCACTCGCTCTTCTTCTCCGATGTGATGCTGCGCGGCTACTACCCCAGCTATATTCAGCGGGTCTGGCAGGAACACGAGGTCAATGTGGCCATGGAAGATGGCGACCTCGACCTGATCCAGGCGTATCCCGCCGACTACCTCGGCTTCAGCTACTACAAGAGCACCACCTTCAAGGAGGGGCTCCCCCTCATGGGTCACACCGGCGGCATTGCCGGCATAAAGAACCCGTACCTGGAGGTGACGGCCTGGGGCTGGGAGATCGACCCGAAGGGGCTCCGCTATGTCTGCAACGAGCTGTACGACCGCTACCAGAAGCCCCTGTTCCTCGTGGAGAACGGTTACGGCGGCCACGATGAGCCCGATGCGAACGGTGAGATCCATGACAATGAGCGGATCGATTATCTGAAGAAGCACCTCGTGCAACTGGCCGAGGCGATCGCAGATGGTGTCGAACTCATGGGATACACCTGGTGGGGGCCGATTGACATCGTCAGCATGGGGACCGGGGAGATGCGGAAGCGCTACGGCTTCATTTACGTGGACAAGGACAACGAGGGCAGGGGCACGCTGGAGCGGCGCAAGAAGAAGAGCTTTGACGTGTACAAGCAGATCATTGCGACCAACGGGGAGGTTCTCTTCACCCAGGCTGAATAGGACAGGCGAGGTCCCCACTGTCCGACTGGTCCATACCGCAAGGCAGAGAGGCCGTCCGTAAGGGCGGCGCTTTTCTATGCCCCTCATTCGGACCCCCAGGCAGATGAGTCCGACCCATCATCTTGCTACGATTTGGGTAGACTGCGGAACGTGTACCCGCAATGAGGAGGCTTATCCTATGAGCAATCGCCCATCTTGCGTACTCGTGGTCGACGGCGGTGTTGATCTGCCCGCCGGGTTTGCCCAGGAGCACGGCATTTTCACGATCCCCCTCATGGTCAACTTCGGTAGCGATACGTACCGCAGCGGTGTTGACATGACGGCGAAGGAGTTCTACCACCGGCTGCGTGAGCGCGGGGAGTTTCCGACCACCTCCCAGCCATCGGCTGGCGAGTACAAGGCGATCTACGAGCAGGCGGCGGAGGTTGGTCTGCCGATCCTGTCGATCCATGTCTCGTCTGGCCTGTCCGGCTCGATCAACTCGGCCCGGACCGCCCGGGAGATGCTGCCCCACCTGGATATCACCATTGTCGACACGAAGACCCTCTCCGGCGAAATGGCCATGCAGGTCATGGTGGCCGCCTCCATGGCGCGGGAGGGGCGTCCGATCGATGAGATCATAACCAAGCTGAAGACGATCTACACCGACTCGGAGCTCTTCTTCACCATCGACAAGCTGGACTACCTGCGCAAGGGTGGCCGTATCGGGCGGGTTGCGGGGGCCGTGGGAAGCCTCCTCGGCATTCGCCCGGTCGTCACCGTGGACAAGGCGAACGGCACCTACATGCCGGCCGGTAAGGCTCGCTCTTTCCGCCGTGCGATCGACGAGATCGCCGAGAAGCTGATCGCTGATGTCGGTGAGGGGAACGATGTCAGCGTCATGATCATGCAGGGCGATGTCCCGGCTGAGGTAGAGCGGCTGGCTGGCATTTTGAAGAGCCGGCTGAATGTGGTCTGGCTCGAGGTGCTCCACGCCAATCCGAGCCTTGGTGCTCATATCGGGCCTGACGCCCTGGGGATTGCCTACTACCCCGGCGCTCTGCCCGTATCGACCCTGGAGATGGTGGGGGTTCACTAGGTTCAGGGGAAAACGCTGAGGAACAAGGGGAAAGGGGACCGGTTGCATGACCGAACTGCGTACCATGGGGTGGTATGCACAGCAGATCGCGCCACACCTGCCAGCGGAGGCGTTTAAGCCTGTCCGGGGCCGGCTGTGGGGGGGTCTCGCCTACCTGTCGCTTGTTGTGGGCTCGATCGTTGCGATTGGCATGTATGACCTGCACCCGTTGCAGAACCTGGGCCTCTCGGTCCTAATTGGCCAGGGCTTTGCTGGGCTCGGGTTCCTGGGCCACGAGATCCTGCACGGTACGGTGGTCAAGAACGCCCGCCTTCGGGACTTCCTGGGCGCAATTGCCTTCGCTCAGTTCAGCCTCGGCCCGAAGCTCTGGCGTAAGTGGCACAACATGGAGCACCACGCCCACACCCAGGAGCAGCACACGGACCCCGACGCCATGGGTACGCTGGAACAATTCTACCAGCGCCCCTTCCTGCGGTGGCTCTACCGGCTGCACCCCAGCGTGCGAAGTCTGATTAGCTTCGCCGCCTTCCTGCTCTTCTTCTCGGTCTTCTGCCTGAAGATGCTGAGCCAGTTCTACCCGGAGTTCAGGCGGGAGGAGAGGCCGGTCGTCCTGGCGCAAGTGATCTGGCCGTTCGCCATGTGGCTGAGCCTCCTGGTGGTGCTGGGGCCGGTCAAGTGGCTCTTCGCCTACGTGATCCCGCTCATGCTGGCCAACTTTCTGGTGATCAGCTATATCTCCACGAACCACCAACTCAACCCGCTGACCGATCTGAACGACCCGCTGGCCAACTCGCTCTCGGTTAACGTACCCCGCTGGATGGACGTCTTGCACTTCAACTTTTCGCACCATGTGGAGCACCACGTCTTTCCGGGCATGAACCCGAAGTACGCCCCGCTGGTCAAGGCGCAGCTGCGCCGGCTCTTCCCCGAGCAGTACCAGGAAATGGGCTTCGGCCAGGCGCTGGCCGCCCTCTGGCGGACCCCGCGGATCTACAAGGACAAGACCGACCTGGTCGATCCCGTCCGGGCTTTGGCCTTTGGCTCTCTCGGCAACGGCCTGAACCCGGTGCGCATTGAGGGGCGCAAGGTGGCGCTGGCGGAGCCTCTCGGCCCGGCACCCGTGCCACCGCCAGGCGGCTCCCAGGCTCCCGCCGGAAACTGACCTACCCAAAGCGAGAGCCGCCCTGCGAATCATGCATGGGCGGCTCTTTTGGCGTGAATTGGACTAGACCTCCAGGCTCTCACCGGGACGGAGCACCACTGGGCGGGTCTCGCCCACGGTCCTCACCCGCTGCACGAAATCGCTCGGGTCCTGGAGGAGCATGGGGAAGGTGCCCCAGTGAATCGGGACCACCACCTTGGGCTGGATCCACTGGGTCGCAATGGCGGCGTCCTCGGGGCCCATGGTGAAGTTGTCGCCGATTGGGAGGAGGGCGACATCGATCCCTGGGGCCTCGATCACCCCGTTCAGAAGCTTCATATCGCTGAACAGGGCGGTGTCGCCAGCGTGATAGACCCGCTTGTTGCCCAGGTGGACCACGAAGCCAGCCGCATGGCCGCCCTTCTCGCCGTGTCCGTGGAAGGCAAGGGTGACCCGGACCAGGCCGAAGTCGAACCGCCGCTTGCCGCCCAGCGCCATGCCGACGGTCTTCACCCCCTGAGCCTCCAGGTCCAGCCCGCCGTCGTAGGTGGTAATCACAGTCGCGCCGGTCCGCTTCGCCAGTGCCACGGTGTCGCCCACATGGTCGCCGTGGAAGTGGGTCACAAGAATGTAGTTGGGGTTCAGATCCTCTGCCTTTACAGGGCAGACCGGGTTCCCGGTAATGAACGGATCGATCAGGATGTTGGTCGTGCCATCGGCCAGTTCCACCGCCGAGTGGCCCAGATATCGAATCCGCATGAGAATTTCCCCTTTCACGCTAGTGGTCCATCTCTGCAAACATTCTATCAAACCGGAAAATGGATATGCAACCCGCGATAATACAGGTAGAATAGTATCGAACGCGTCTCAGTTGCCCGTAGGATGTCGAACCGGAGGACGAGCCATGCGCAAGATTCTACTCGTGGTCCTTATGCTTGCCGTCGTAGTGGGAACCCAGTACATGATCCACCAGCAGCAGGCCGACGTGGTGATCACCCACGAACGGCTGGCGGGCAACCCCGTGGATCGGTATGCAGCCGTAGGCCAGCCGCAAGGTACGGTACTGGTGGCCCACGGTTTTGCCGGCAGCAAGGGACTCATGCAATACTGGGGTCTTGCCCTGGCCCGGCAGGGCTTCGACACGTACCTCTTCGACCAGCCTGGGCACGGCGAGCAGGGGCAACCGCTCCCGGAGTGGCGCTCCCTGGCGGACAACCCGCTGGGCAAGAACCTGCAGGCCATGATCGCAGAGCTGACCACCAGCGGGCGGGCAGAAGCGGGGCGGATCGCCCTGGTCGGCCACTCCATGGGCGGGGCCACGGTGATTGCCGCGGGCATGGAACCCAACCCAGCGATTCAAGCGACTATCGCGATATCGGCTGCCTACTCCGATCCGCTCCCGCCCGACCTCCCTACCAACCTGCTCAGCCTGGTGGCGGAGCGGGACCCGGCATCGATCCGGGCGGCGGCGGTGGCGCTGGAGCCCCAGTCCGAGACCCGCAAAACGGTGGATGTCCCCACGAAGAACCACCTGACGATCCTCTACGACCCCGCTGTCTTTGACGAGGCGATCGCCTGGATTCACAAGGCCCTTGGCACGAAGCCGGTGGCTGCTACCCCGGTGGCGCCCTGGCCCTGGATCCTGGCGGCTCTGCTTGGGGGCCTGGGAACGGTGCTGGCGATCGCGGCCCTACTGGCCCCGCCAGAGAGCCGGGCCAAGGGCGGGCGGAGCCCCTCGCTCGGGTTCCTGACCGGTCTGGTAGCCCTTTCGGTCGCCGCCCTCTCAGCGGTCCTGGCCGCAGTCTACCTGCGAACCCCCTGGCTAGGGGTGGCGGTGCAGGACTACCTGCTCCCCTACTTCGGCGTCATGGCTGCCGTCCTCTGGCTCCTGCGCTACCTGTGGCCCCGGGACTTCGCCTTCCCGCTCACCCAGGGCGGCGACCAGATCGGCGGTGCGGTCCTGCGCGGCCTGGGTGTCACCCTGGCCTATCTGGGTGCGGTGGTGCCGGTGATCCACACAAACCTCACCCACCATATGCCCAACGGCGAGCGCGTCATACCGCTCCTCGCCTCCGCCCTGGTGCTCTGGCTCTACTTTGTCCAGGAGGAGGGGCTGAAGCGAGCGGTGGTGAATAGCCGAGGCCACCTGGCCGGGTTGGTGCTCGGGTTGGTCAGCAAGCTGGTGGTCATAGGGACCTGGCTCGGTGCAACAGCCCTGCCCAACCCGCCGATCTTCCTCACCTTGACCATTCCGATCACCCTGGTGGTGCTGGTTGTGCTGGAGGTGATTGCGGCGGTCATGGGCGCTTTGCGCTTCTCGTCGGCCGCGTCTGCCACGGTCAATGCCATGGTGCTTGCCTGGTCGATCTCGGTTACATTCCCGCTTCAGTAGCGACCGTGAGGTTGAGCCGCTCCAGCCCCAGCCACCGGGCCAGCCGTTGGAATTCGGCGGCCACGGCCCGCGGGGCGACACCGCCCCTGGGCCTGCGGAAGGGCTCATAGACCACCTGGAGTTCCCGGGTGGTCTTTTTCATGCGCCAGGTCCCGGCCACACGGCCGTCTACCAGGACGACGGCTTCGACCACGGCGGCCGGCCGGTAGACCCGGGTGCGGAACCGATCGTCAATGATCCGCTGCCGGTCCTTGTACGCCAGGAGAATCGAGTCAAAACGGGGTAACACCCGCACGGGGGCGGGTTCCTCACCAGTTATGGCGGAGAGCGCTGGCAGGTCGGTCTTTAGCATGTAGTGGGGCAGGTTGGAGCCCTCCAGCCGGACCTCGACCAACTCCTCCCGCAGCCGCTCGAAGGCAGGCCGAGCCCAGGCCTGGGAGAGGCCAGTGAAGGAGGCGAAGTCCTGAGCGGTGGCCGGTCCGTACCCCTGCAGGTAGTCGCACAGAAGCGCCGCCTGCAGGTCGTCCAGGGTGCCTATCTCGGGGATTCGGCCGAGCCATTGCTCGGTCAGGATCACCGGCACATCTGCCGAATCGGTGGGCATGTGGACGCTCAGGTTGCGGCGGGCCAGGGTCCGAAGCACGCCGCCCCATGGGCCGAACCACTCCCGGGCGGTCTCGGGGGGGACCCCCAGCTCAGCCACAGCCCGCTGCGCAAGACCGTTTCGGGTGCCCGGTCCCTTTTGGAGCAGGGTCAGCGCTTTGGCAGCCGGTTCGGCGAGCGGGGAGGCTTCATCGACATAAATGTAGGTGAAGCGGGCCATGGTGTCGGCGGGCAGGGTATGAACGGTGCCACGCATGGCCCAGGTCCGGACCAGGGTCCGCTCCTGGCTCAGCATGCGGTCGTAGTCGGCCAGGGTGAAGCTGGCGACCCGGGCCCTGAGGGAGAGGGCGGGGGTGCTCGGGATCTGTGCCTGGAGGCCGCAGGCGTCGCGCACCGCCTGAAGGGCATTGGCGCAGGGGGAGAGCAGGTTCTGGCGGGTGAGCAGGTAGCGGTTGGCCTGGCGCAGGCTAATCTCCACGGCGCCCATCCTTTCGGTCGAACATACTTTCGGAGGAAGATTCGTCCGCCTCTGTCGAAAATCCTCCGAACCATCGAATGGTTGACTCACGTCCAAGGATCAGAGGTGACCTTCGTGAAGCCATGGCAGTATCTCCTGGCCGGTGTGGTTGCGGTTCTCGTCTTCGGTTCAGCAGGGCTCTGGTATGTGCAGTATGTGAACCGGACTCATCCGGCCCCGTGGCCTATGCTGCAGGGTGACTCCGGTGGCCGTTTCGCCACCCGGGCGGTCTTCCCGACCGAGAAGCCCGACGCGCTCTGGTCCTACTCCATTGAAGAGCCGCACTGGGTTGCCGTGGCGCCGGTGATCGGCGAGGGGAACGTGGTCTACTTCGGCGATCGGAGTCGGCTGGTCGCACTGGACGCCTCAGGTAAGCTGCAGTGGTCATGGAACAGCAGTGCACCAATTGGGTCACTCGCTCTGGGCCGCCATGGCGATCTTTATGTGCTCGAACCGGGCCTCCTCGTGGCGTTGGACAGCCAGGGGCGCCGCACCTGGTCGCACGAACTCCCGTCGGAGGGGGGCTCGCCCCTGATCGTGGGGCAGGGCGGGGTGATCTATCTTCTGGCCGAGGATTTGCACGCGATCAGCGACGCCGGTGAGACAAAGTGGGTGCAGGCAGGGACCAACCGGGGGCTGCTGGTGGAGACCCCCAACGGCGAAATCCTGTACGCCGACGACCGGTACGTGTTCGCCTTCACCGCCACCGGGGAGAAGGCCTGGTCCAGGCAAATGAGCGATGTCGTGTTAAGCATTGCGGTTGGGCCGGATGGCCGGATCTATGTACGAACCCGGGGCTCGCTGGCGATGCTCGATCAGAAGGGGGTTATCAAGGGAAGCCTCCCGGCGCAGGGCAGCCCACTCACCCTATCGGTCGACGGTGAGTACGTTCAGGCCGGCTTAACCCGCTGGTCGCGGGAGATCGACCCGCTCTGGACGGCACAATTGGATGGACCGGCGGCGGTCTCCTACCTCGACGCTGAGGGCAAGGCGCTGATCTTTGCCATGGGGGAGGATCAGCCATTCGGTCAGCTCGCCCTGCTGGATGAGCAGGGCCAAGAACTCTGGCGACTTGATGATATGCTTGCGCTCACCCTACCGGCGATCGGTAGCGATGGGCGAATCTGCTTCGGCGGGCTGAAGAAGGGTATCATGAGGCCAGAACTATACTGCATGGGAACCCGGCAGGATTGATTGGAGGAGGTACGGGTGTGGAAACGGTGGTTGCCGATCGGTATCATCGCCCTTCTGGTTGTGCTCTTCTTCGGCGGTCGAGCCTACGTAGTCTGGGCGAACCAGACCCACCCCGACCCGTGGCCCATGCTGGGCGGGAGCGCAGGGCTGCGCTATGCGACCCGGGCCACCCTACCCCGCGATGCGCAGGTTCTCTGGAGCTATCCGCTGGAGCCGAACAGCTTCACCCCACCTTTGATCGATGAGGCCGGTGCCGTATACCTGAGCAGTGGTGACAACCTGCTGGTCATTGGACCCGATGGCAAGCGGCGCTGGTCCTGGGACGCGCCGGAAGGGATCTGGTCCACCGCCCTCTCCCGCCACGGTTCGCTCTACGTGCTGGGGCATGAGAGTCTCTTCGCCTTCGATCGGAAGGGGCGGTTGGAGTGGAAGGCGGAGTTGCCTGCCCAGCCGAACAGCCGCCTGGTGGTGGGGCAGGGGGGCAACCTCTACTACTGCAGTGCCGGGGAGCTGCACGCCCTCACGAGCGAAGGCAAGCCCCTATGGCATAAGGAGACCGGAAACGGGGTGAACACCTGTCCCGTAGAGACCGCCAGTGGCCTCGTGCTGGTGGCCGGGCAGCGGGATCTGACCGCATTTCGCCCCGGTGGCGAGGTGGAGTGGCGGCGCACCCTGGGCAGGCCGTTTACGAGGGGGCAGGGGCTAGCGGCCGATAACCGCGGGCGGATCTACATGCGGACAGCCAACGCCTTCCTCGTGCTGAACGAGGAAGGCGAGGTCCAGGTGGACAGGTCCGGTCAGGGGAGCCCCGCCTGGAACCTCGCGGTGGGGGAGTCGGTGGTGCAGGAGGGACGAGCCCGCCGGGATTCCAAGGGGGCGCTGCTGTGGGAGCTGCCACCGAGCGCCTTCATTACATCGCACTTCAGCCTGGTGGACACCGAGGGGAAGCTCCTTATGGTCAAGCACGTTGCTGGGGGCCAGAACACCCTCGTCCTGCTAGACAGCGAAGGCGCCACGCTCTGGGTGTCGCCGGACGGGCTGAACCTGCTCACAGAACCGGCTGTCAGCGGCAGGGGTGACTTCTGCTTCGTGGCGTCGCAGTCCGGCCCCGAGCCGATCGCCCTGATCTGCATGGGTGAGCCGGCCTCAGAGTAGACCCGGTCTCACGAACTGGGTATAATAAGTCCTGTTGCTCTGATCGTTGCCCCAGTGCGGGCCATTGAGGAGGTGCGGGCCATGACCGAATCGCTCCTGAAACCGATCCGCCTTGGCTCGCTCACCATTGAGCGGCCGTTGGGCCTGGCCCCCATGGCGGGGGTAACCAACTGGCCCTTCCGCCTGCTATGCAAGGAGCAGGGCTGTGGGATTGTCGTGACCGAGTTCGTCAGCGACAAGGCGCTCATGTTCGACAGCAAGCGTACCCAGGAGATGATCGAACTGCTGGACGAAGAGCGTCCGGCGGGCATTCAGATCTTCGGCGCCGATGTCGACACCATGGCGAAAGCTGCGGTTCGGGTTGTCGAACTGGAGCAGCCGGACTTTGTCGATATCAACATGGGCTGCCCGGCCCCCAAGGTGACCAAGGGGCGGGGGGGCTCATCGCTCCTGAAGGAGCCGGAGACAGCCGAGGCGATCGTGCGCGAGGTGGTAAGGGCAGTCGCCCCGTTGCCCGTAACGGTCAAGATCCGCATAGGCTGGGACGCCCAGACGATCAACGCTGTCGATATCGCCCGGCGGGCTGAAGCCGCAGGCGCGCAAATGCTCACCGTGCACGGCCGGACCCGTGACCAGCAGTACTCCGGCCAGGCGGACTGGAGCGTGATCGCCGAGGTGGCCCGTTCCGTGAAGATCCCGGTCCTCGGCAACGGAGACGTGACCACGCCGGAGCAGGCGGCGCACCGAATGCGCACCGCCGGGGTGGCTGGGCTGGCGATTGGGCGGGGCGCCATGGGCAACCCGTGGGTCTTCTCTCGCACCATTCACTACCTGGAGACCGGCGAGTTACTGCCTGAGCCGGGGGCCCAGGAGCGGGTGGACATGGCGCTGCGCCATCTGGAGATGATGATCGCCTACCGGGGTGAATACCTCGCCGTTCGCGAGATGCGCAAACACGCCGCCTGGTACCTGAAGGGGCTCTGGGGCTCCGCTGAGGCCCGCAATGCGATCAATACGGCGGAGAAGCCGGAGCAGATGCGCTCCATGCTTCTGGCCTACCTGGACAGGCTCCTGGCCCACGGCCGAACGGAAGTCGAGGCCGAGCCCGGCCCGGCGGACGGCGAGGAGACACCTGACTCCTGCGACGCCTACCGGACCGAGGACTCGGTCTGCGGCCCTGTCGAGGAGTAGCATGCACAAAAAGGGGGCGCTGCGATCACCGCAGCGCCCCTGTTTCTTATTGGCTCCGCTAGACTCTCAACTCTCGCCAGCGGCCGGAGCGGATTCGCAGGAAGGCGAAGGCGGCCCGGAACGTCCAGTCGAAGGCCATGGAGGTCCAGGCCGCGGCAAGCCCCCACCCGGCGAAGTGGATCAGGCCGGCGGTGATTGAGAGCCGCACCACCCAGACGCCTACAGCGGTGACGATCATCATGGGCAGGGTGTCACCGGCGCCCCGCAACGCCCCGGCCAGGGCGAAGGTAATCCCCATGGGGATCTGGCAGGCAGCGCCGACAGCCAGCACCTGAGCGCCAAGGAGGATCACTTCGGTCTCCGAGGTGTAAAGGCCGATAAATGGGCGCCCCAGGAAGATGAAAATGGCCATGACAACCACCGCAATGCCAATGCTGAGCTTCACAGTCTCCCCGACCACCATGCTCGCACCGTCTGGGTCCTTGGCGCCCAGCCGTTGCCCCACCAGGGCGGTTCCCGCTGTAGCCAGGCCGGTCGAGGGCATGTAGGAGATCGACTCGGCGTTGATCGCCACCTGGTGGGCCGCCACGGCGATCGTGCCCAGCCCGGAGATAATCCGCACGAACGATATCATGCCAAGCGATTGGAGCACCCGCTCGCCGCTGGTTGGCAGGCCGATCTTCAGCACCCGGCCCATGATCCCAAGGTCGAGGCGGAAGAGCGTCGCGAGGTTCAGGCGAACCGGGTGGGTGGAGCGGAGCAGGTAGACCAGGAGGATCAGAGCGCCTACGCTCCGCGCAATTGTCGTGCCGAGGGCGGAGCCGACCAGTCCCAGCGCCGGCAGCCCCAGGTGGCCATAGATCAGGCTGTAGCCCAGGATCACGTTGAGTATGTTGATCACGATGCCAATCCGCAACGGCGTCCGGGTGTCGCCACGGCCCCGGACCGCACCGCTCATCACCTGCGACCACTGCATGGCCACATAGCCGGGGGCAGACCAGCGCAGGAAGTCGACACCCAGTGGGAGGACCTCCGAGTCTGCGCCCATGATCTGAATGATCCCAGGGGCGAAGAGGTAGTAGAGGATCGCGAAGAGTATGGCAGAGGCGAGACCCATCCAGAACGATTGGCGGGTGACCGACTCCACCGTCTCCGGGTCGCGAGCCCCGGTATACCTGGCGACCAGGGCGGTGGTCCCCGTCCCGATCCCCATGAAGATCGCCATGGAGAGGAAGAGGGGCTGGTTTGAAAGGCCGATCGCTGCCACCGCAGCCGCACCGAGGTGGCCGACCATCATCATATCCACGATCTGCGTGAGGGTGGTCAGGAGCTGCTCGGCTACAACGGGAAGAGCAAGAGCCATGATCTGCCGGCGAACAGTGGGGCGGTCAGGCAACGGCTGACCTGGTTGAAGCGCAGTCTGCATATCCCCTGTGGCTCCTTCATCCCATTAATAGTTCTGGTGCAGAAGTAATCATAACATCTGGGGGTCCATCTGCATAGAATCAGGTGGGGCTTGGTCTTGGGTCGAAACTTCAGATATTTTAGTTGACAGTTTGTTGCCACACCCTCTATAATGAAGTAGCTTCAGAACCACCAAGCACTGCGGGGCAGATCGCCTCCGCGGTGCTTGGTGCCGCATTGGAGTCGCTCTTCAGGGGTTATACCGAGACACCACTCGCGTATACATCGGGTACTACATTGGGTTCAGTTGCAGTCGGATTGAAGCAAGGGGAGAACGGCATGTCCGAAAAGGAAGTACTCCTGTCGTTAGAGGGGCTCAAGCAGTTGGAGCAAGAACTGCTTCACCTGCGGACTGCGAAGCGCCTCGAGGTCGCAGACCGGATCAAGCAGGCTCGGGAGTATGGCGATATCTCGGAGAACTCCGAGTACGAAGATGCCAAAAATGAGCAGGCGTTCATTGAGGGGCGGATTCTGGTCCTTGAGAAAATGCTCCGCAATGCCCGCGTGATCGATGAACCTACCGGCAACAGTGGTGTGGTCGTGATCGGTTCCACTGTCGTCCTGCGGGACCTCGAGTACGGGGACGAGTTGACCTACTCGATTGTCGGAACCACGGAGGCCGACCCTTCGCAGAGCAAGATCTCCAATGAGTCGCCAGTCGGGCGTGCGATCATGGGGCAGAAGATCGGCACCACGGTCGAGGTAGACGCTCCCGACGGGGTGATCAAGTACGAGATCCTCGCAGTCAAGTAAATAGGAGCAGGGGGCCTAGTCAGGCCCCCCTGGCGTATGATCCTGGGTCCCGTGGTGCGGCTTTGGATCCCGCCCAATCTTGACCTCCTGGGCGTCCTTCCGGAACTGCCCGGGGGGTGAATTCTCGGCCTCAGGCGACTGCCAGACTGGAGCGGTTCCGGCCTGGTCGCCCCGGTGGGTGTTGTCCGTTCCGGGCTGGTCTTGCAGGTTGGCCTGGTACGCTTCCCGGCCCAGGTCGCCGGCGGTGGCAGCGCGCTCGGGCTGCTTGAAATCGTCGACACGTCTCGGCATAGATCGATCCCTCCCGCAAACAGTCTGCCCGTTTTCAGCCACCGGGGCGGCAGGGAAACTTCGCTACACCTGGAAGCGGTCTGTGCGTTGACAAGGCCGTCGGCTGCAGGTACAATAGCAGAGCACAGACGGGGCTGTAGCTCAGCTGGGAGAGCAACGCCTTTGCAAGGCGAAGGTCGTGGGTTCGAATCCCATCAGCTCCACCAAAAATGGCGCCCTCCTCCGACATTGGGTCGGTGGAGGGCGATTCTGTCTGGCCCACGGGCTGGGCCGGAATCAATTGCACGAAAAAGGAGGCGGCCGGCGGGCCGCCTCCTTTTTGTCACTTCCTTACTTGACGACGATCTTGCCGATCATGCCGGCGTCCTTGTGGCCAGGCACGTCGCAGGTCAGGGCGAACTCACCGGTCTTGTCGAAGGTGTGGGTGACAGACTGGGTGGTGTTGGCGGGCACCTGCTGGGACTTCAGGTTCAGCTCAGCCACGATGAAGGAGTGAGCCTGGGCGGCGTCCTTGTTCACGAGGTTGAACTTCACGGTCTCACCCTTGGTGACTTCGACGAGATCCGGGGTGAACTTCCACTCGCCGTTCGCACCCATGACAACCTCGACCTCGCGGGCCGACTTGCTACCGCCGCCGCCACCGCAAGCGGTCAGAACACCGAGGGACAGAATGGCTACCAACACGAGCATAGCAATCTTCTTCATGGCAGACTTCCCCTTCCTTTTCCTACGGCACCGAGTTTCTTCCGACATCATGCCATATGAGCAGGATTCGCTCAATCGGATCTACAGCGTACCCTCAGGGCCTGATACCATTTTGGTGCTTAGGGCGTAGACCCTAAGTACTATTTCCCATGTGACTTTGGACCCATCGTGCTAAAATGGGGCCGAAAATCCGAGTGGGAGCGCGGCTTTTTTCTGACGGTACGCAATCCGAAAGCAATACTAGCACCTCCATGTCACCTTTGCAAGCACATCTTCACCCAGGAGCGGGGTACAGGGCTGACTTCTCGCGCTTGACGAGATATAGCACGAAAGGCATACTGTTAAAGTACTATAGCACTATTTACAACAGGAGGTGACTGATGTGTGAAGAAAATTAAACTGTTTACACAATGCTCGCTAATCACCTTACTATCGATAGTTCTTACGCCATCCACCGCTTCTGCCACCCATATGAGCGGGGGAGAGAACGACCTCATGGCTGCCTATGGCGGCGCAGCACTGTTACTTGGCTTCGCCGGCCTGCTGGGCATGCTGGGGTTGGTCCCCCGGGGGTGGCAAACCTTCGGACTGCGGTGGGGGCGGTGGTTCCTTGCAGGCGGTCTCCTCGTTCTGGTGGTTGGCGGCTACCATGTCACCACACTCGGGACTGTAGAGGAGACCCTGGGCGACGAGGCCTTTGGCCGGCTGGCTACTCAGCAGATCGTGGGGACGCTGGCTGTGTTCGTCTCCTTCTGGGGAGCCGTCTACTACCTGGCCAAGCGCGCAGGGATTTTGAACATGGGTGAGTCTGTCAAGTACCAGGTCATGCGGAACGGGGATCCGCCTGACCGGACCGCCTCACGGAAAGACCGACCGGGGGAGCAGCGACTCATGTGGGTTCCGTTTGCAGCCATGGGGGGACTCGCCTTGTTCTTCACAGCAGGCGTCTTGATAGCGCTCTACCGGCTACCGCCAGGCGCCCGCCCCTAGGTGGACTCGAGAGCGACGCGGCAACATGGGAGATCAGTGGGAGGAGAGAGATGGTGTTCAGTAGCGCAGAGGGTTCCGCAGCCCGCAATTTCTTCTACACGGCCGTCATTTGGATGGCAATCGGCATGAGTTTTGGCCTCTTTGCAGCCTTTCTTCTTATGTTCCCTGATATGGTCAAGGCTATTCCAGTCCTGGAGTACTTCACCTTTGGGAGGGTCCGACCGATCCACACCAATCTGGTCATGTTTGGCTGGCTTTCCGGGGCGTACTTCGCCACGCTCTTCTACATGGTTCCGCGCCTGGCGGGAACCAAACTCTGGTCGGAGCGGCTGGGCAACGCAGCGGTTGTCTTTCACAACCTGCTCATGACCGCCTACACGCTCGCCCTCCTCTTTGGCATGAACATGGGGCGCGAGTATGCCGAACAGCCCTGGATCAACAAGATTGCAACCGTCCTTCTCTTCGTCCTGGTCTTTGTCAACGTCCTCATGACGCTGGCTAATCGCAAGGAGAAGGAGCTGTATGTCACCGCCTGGTACATGCTCGGCGCTGTGGTCACGACCCCCGTCGTCTACATTGTCGGCAACCAGTTCCTCTTCCCCACCAACCCTATCTCCGGCGTGAACGATGCGGTAGCCAACTGGTTCTACGGCCACAACGTGTTGGGCTACTGGTTCACCCCCGTCGGCATTGGTGCGGTCTACTACCTGCTTCCCAAAATGACCGGCAACCCCGTCTGGAGCCACCGGCTCTCCATGATCGGCTTCTGGGTGATCTTCTTCGTCTACGGCCCGACTGGCGCTCACCACCTGGTGAACGGCCCGGTCCCCTACTGGCTACAGACGGTCGCCATCGCCTTCTCGGTTACCCTGATTGTCCCGGTCTGGACCGTCCTCACCAACTTCTACGGCACCATGAATGGCAAATGGGGTGTCATGAAGGAGTCGGTGCCGCTCAAGTTCACCGTCTCGGCCATGGTCTTCTACTTTATCACCTGCTTCCAGGGGCCCATGCAGGCGCTTCGCTCGGTTAGCGCTATCACCCACTTCACCAACTGGGTTGTCGGCCACGCTCACCTGGCGCTGCTCGGCACCTTCTCGTTTATCATGTTCGCCACGATCTACTATGCGCTGCCCCGCCTGATCAACCGTGAGATCTGGTCGGCCAAGCTCATGGAGTGGCACTTCTGGCTCTCCCTGATCGGTTTCACCCTGTTCTTCGTCTCGCTGACAATCGGCGGCCTGGTCCAGGGTTCGCACTGGGCCATGAACCAGTCCAACGCCTTCATTCAGTCCGTGATCGCCATGGAGCCGTACCACGTTGTCCGTGCGATCGGCGGCACCATGATCCTCTCGGCTCAGTTCCTGTTTATCTTCAACATCTTCAAGACCGCCACCGCTGGGCAGGCCATGGCTACCACCAAGGTCGCCACCGCACCGGCCGGGGCTTAGGGAAGGAGAGGACGCACATATGGGCAACAAGCTGGAAAAGAACGCTGCGCTGCTCGGCCTCGGCGCCTTCCTGCTCCTGAGCTTTGCCGTGATCACCACCGTGGCACTGCCGCTCATGCAAGAGGACCTCTACGCAGCATCCTCCTCGGCTCCCCGCTACGAGGGCCTGGACAACGACGGCAAGGATATCAGCCCACAGGTGGCGCTGGGCCGCCAGATCTACATTCGCGAGGGCTGCTTCTACTGCCACACCCAGCAGGTGCGAACGATCGACAACGACAACGCCTTCCGGGCGCCGGCCGCCACGCTGAAGGACGGCACCCAGGTCGGCGACCGTCCTACCCGCCCCTCGGACTACGGCCACGACAACCCGGCGCTGCTCGGCTCCGAGCGGACCGGCCCTGACCTGAAGTATGTAGCCCACCGCTGGCCCTCCAAGGACTGGCACATTGCTCACCTGATCGACCCTCGCTCCACCGAGCCGAACTCGATCATGCCCGCCTTCGGCCACCTGCCCGCCAACGAGCTGGATGCGCTGGCCGAGTACCTCCTCTCGCTGCGTGACTGGGCGATTCCGATCAAGTCCTTCGCCAAGTACCCCGGCCCGAATATCCTGGACGCGACCGATGAGATCCTGCCCGACGAGTACAAGACCGTGCAGAACCCGTTCAAGCCAGGCGACCCCAACGCGATTGCCCGGGCGGAGAAGCTGATCCAGGACAAGGGCTGCCTGGCTTGCCACGGCACCGACATGAAGGGCAAGAACAGCAGCAACGGCTGGGCCAACCCGCCCTACCCCACCAACTGGTATGAGGCCAGCGTCAAGCACTCCGAGCAGTTTATCTACTGGATCGTCTCCGAGGGCACCCTCAAGGAGGACGGCACCCCGTCCGGCATGCCCGCCTGGCGGACGCTGGGCATCTCCGACGAGGACCGTTGGGCGCTGGTCACGTACATTAAGAACCTCGCTGGCAAGTAATGCCGCCCGCCGAAAGGGGTTGTCCGCATGAACTGGACACAGTTTCCGGAGCTTGCCTCCTCAACGGGGTATATTCTCCTCTTCACCGTTCTGATCTGGGTTGGCCTCGCCTGTGTCATGTACTGGTCCTACGTATCGGGCACGACCTCGTCGAGCGAGAACGTCAAGTTCAAGATCGTGGAAGATGATAAGCCGGTCTCGCGCTAGGACTTTGGAGGTGTTTGTCCATGGCCGATGAGAAGCACGGTCACGAGGACGCCCACGATCACGGGGCGCCTGTGCCGAAGTTCCTGATCCTGGTCTACGCCGTGATCGCAGCGTTTTTCGTCTACTACCTGATCACCGGTCTGAAGTTCGGTACGAACAGCCCGACCGGGTTCTAATCGAACAGTACTCCCGGGTCCTGGGGGACCTGAAGGACCCCCTCGCCACCAGGGCGAGGGGGTCTGGCCTGCTACCACCACGGTTCACGTGAGGTGTTCACGCTACGGGAGGTCGACGCCGGTGCAGAGCAGACTTCGCAAGGTTCAGACCGTGATCCGGAGGTACCGCCGGATCTCGCAGCTTCTGGTGCTGTCGCTACTCATTCTCTCGCCTTTCCTCCACATCTTCCGCTTTGACATACCCACCACGTCGGTCTACCTGTTCGGCGCCCGCCTGTGGCTGAAGCACGCCTTCGTCTTCACCCTGCTCATGGTGCTCGTGATCTATGTGATCATCGCGGCCTCCCTGCTCTTTGGCCGGGTCTTCTGCGGGTGGGTCTGCCCGCAGAACCTGTTCAACGAGCTGGGGCGGCAGTGGGATTCGAAGTTCGGCCGCACCGGTACGATTGCGCTCTCGGTGATCATCAGCCTGTTTGGTGGGTTTGTAGTGTACAGCTACTTTTTTAATGGCGCCGAGCTCTTCCGGCGGTACGCTGCTGGCCAGGTGCCCACCGGTCCGACGCTCTTCATTCTCTTCTTCACCCTCTTCTTCACCACGGCGATGGCCTGGTGGCGGACCTCGATCTGCCGGGTCGCCTGCCCATATGGCCACCTGCAATCAATCATCTCGAACAATGAGACCATGCACCTGAAGGTGATCAACCTGCCGCAGAACCGGGATATCTGCGCCTCTTGCGGCCTCTGTGCGGAGATTTGCCACATGGAGGTTGATCCCCGGACCACCGAGCAGAAGCACTGTGTGACCTGCGGCGACTGCCTGGACGCCTGCGCCCTGGTCTCCGACGCCCGCAAGGTTCCGCGGGTGCTGAACTTCACGATTGGAGCGGGTGAGAACGCGGTGGCCCTGCGCGAACGCGATTCGCTTCGCGGCAATATCCGGCGGCTTCTTCCCCGCCTCGCGCTCCCCCTCGCACTCACGCTGGTGCTCGGTGCCGTCTCAGCCTACGTCATGGCCACCCGTGCCCAGGTTGACCTGGTCGTGACCAAGGATCACCGCCAGGTGCTGACCGCCGGCGGCACCCAGAGCGGCGGGGCGGTTATGAATGTCTCCGTCATGAACCTCTCCAATCGGCCGCAGCTTTTCCGTCTGCATGTCGACGGCCTGCCCGAGGGCTGGGCCAGCCTGGAGCGTGAGAGTATCGCCCTCACCCCGGGGGAAGAGGCAAAGGTCACCCTCCGGGTCAACCCAACCGAGCGGATAAAGGGGCTACATAAGTTCAGTGTTCGGGTAGTGGGCGAAGAGACCGGGGTGACAGCTAGCTTCCAGACGGTACACGTGGTCAATTAGAACGGCGCGATCGACCGCAAGAGGCCGCCCCACGGGGGGCGCCTCCTGCGCGCGCCTGAGGTGCGATCGGACTATCTCCCGATGCCGCACTGTGCCACACCCTGGTACCATAGAAAAATAAGACGGATCGTATTGCGTAAAGGACGCTGGCGGAGGAATTTGGGTGGGAAACAAGAACTATACTACGATTTGGTACGCCTGAGCGTGGTATAGTGGACCCTTTGGTGGATAACGCCTCGGTTATGCCCTGTTACAATGGCTCCCGCGCAATGGTTCTTTTGGATTGATGCACGTATCGTTCGCGGGTATAATTATGAGCGTTGCCTCCGATTCCCATGCGGCGGCCAGGGTCGTCTTTGTCCCGGAGCTTAGGCTCCCCATTTAAGGGAGGTGCTGATTCGGTGGGTCTTTGGGCCAAGTTTAAGAACACGACGCTCTACAAGTCCATCTACCGGAACGAATATCCGGACACGCCACGCAATCAGGTTCTGGTAATCCTGAACAGTGTGGTGCTGCACCTGCATCCGGTGAAGTTGCCCCGGCGTGCGGTGCGAGTGAGCTACACGTGGGGTCTGGGCGGTCTCTCGCTCCTCATGTTCTTGATCCTGACCATTACCGGTGTCTGGCTTATGTTCTACTACGTCCCGGCTGTTCCGGACGCGTACTTCTCTATGAAATTGCTCGAGACCAATGTTATCTTTGGTGCTTTCGCCCGAAATATGCACCGCTGGGCGGCACACGCTATGGTAATTGCTGTCTGGCTGCATATGACCCGCGTCTTCTACACCGGTTCCTATAAGCCTCCCCGTGAGTTCAACTGGGTGATCGGTGTGGTGCTCTTCCTGATCACCGTTCTGCTCTCCTTTACTGGCTACCTGTTGCCGTGGGACCAGCTCGCCTACTGGGCGATCCAGGTCGGCTCCAACATGGCGAAGGTCTCGCCGGTCGTTGGTACCTATGTTCAAATGGCCCTGCTGGGCGGCTACGATATCGGGCCGGCCACCCTTATCCGCTGGTATACGGCACACGTCATCCTTCTGCCGCTTGCCGCGATTGTGCTCATGGCGATGCACTTCTGGCGCATCCGTAAGGATGGCGGCATCTCCACGCCCATCCCCTACGATGAGGATGGCGAGACCGATCCGCTGAACGAACCCGCGAAGTAGGAGGGACCCACATGGCTGAGACCACTGAGAAGTATCAGCAGGCGGGCCCCAAGGTCCAGCCTGGCCAGAAGGAAGAGATGGTCTACACTTGGCCATATCTCGTCTCCATCGAGGCGATTATGGCGATCATGATGATCGCCGCGCTCACCTTCATGTCCACCTTTATCAATGCCCCGCTGCTGGACCTGGCCAACCCTGACAAGACCCCGAACCCTGCAAAGGCGCCATGGTACTTCCTGGGCCTGCAGGAGCTACTGCTCCACATGGACCCGGCCCTGGCGGGCGTTGTCGTCCCGACGGCCGCCCTGATCCTCCTCGGCATGATCCCCTACTTTGACCGGGATCGCCGGGGTACCGGTATCTGGTTCTCCACCAAGAAGGGCGTGCCGATTACCGTCTTCTCGGCCATCTACACCGCCGTCATTGAGATTGCCCTGGTGGTCTTCGACGAGTTCTTCCGCCTTCCGTGGATGACCGAGGGCTCCCACGGTATCAGCCCGTTCATTACCGAGGGGCTGATGGGCATGGGCATGGCCCGTGAGTATGTCTCCTGGATCGGGCAGATCTTCATTCCGCTGGTGCTCATGGTTGCCATTCCGTGGATCCTGGTGGTCCTGGTGAAGCGGCGCTACAAGGCGAACATGCGTGAGATCATGATCGCTCTCTACTCCTTCTACTTCACCTCGTTCATCGTGCTTTCCGCCATCGGTACCTTCTTCCGGGGCGAGTCGATGCACCTGATGTGGCCTTGGGAGGTTAAGCCGCCCCACTAGGGTTGGAGACGGCGACTTGGAAAGGATCCGCAATTGGCATATGCATGAGAAAGGGTGAAACCTCATGGCCGATGACAAGAAGGCTCCCGCTGGCGCCGCGGCGCCCCCTGCCTCCGGTGCTCGTCCCGACGGTATGACCCGTCGTCAGATGCTCCGCTCGTCCATGTTCGCTACGATTGGTGGCATGTTTACGCTCGTTGCTGCCGGCGGTGGCGGCATGGTCTGGCCGATCAAGCTGACCGGCTTCGGCGGTATCGTGCCTGCGCCCGTGAAGGTCCAGGACGTGAAGGTCGGCGATGTCGTCACCGTCCGTGACGGCAAGTACTACCTGACCCGGACCGATGAAGGGCTCATGGCCCTCTACTGGAAGTGCGTGCACCTGGGCTGCACGGTGCCCTGGAACCAGTCTGCGGGCAAGTTCATGTGCCCGTGCCACGGCTCGGTCTACGAGCCCTCTGGCCAGAACATCGCTGGACCGGCGCCCCGCCCGCTCGACATGATGGAGATCACCGTCGATCCGGACGGCACCATTCTGGTGAACACCGGCAAGATCACCGAGCGGAATGCGCATGATCCCAGCCACGCCACCAAGGTGTAAGGAGGACAGAGAGAATGAACTACCTGAACACCCTGGCGGAGGCCACTGCCCCCCATATGCCCTGGTACCATGGCATTCACATTCCGCTGGAAGGAACGGAGCTCCTGATCACCCTGACGCTGTTCTTCGGTGTGCTGATCTCCGTCTACTACATTCAGCGCTGGATCGGTGACTACTAAACCGGTGCACAGAATCCGGGAATCCGTCAGGGGAAAGGAGCTCACGGCCTGTGCGTAACGAGCGAAAGTACAAGATTCTTACGTTGCTCTCCATGGTCCTGGCGGTACTGTTGCTGGGTACCTGCCTGCGAGAGCCGTTCCGCATGAATGCTGCCGAAGCCCGGCAGCATGAGGAGTACGTTCTGAAGGGCGCAAAGACCTACGCGGAGAACTGCGTCCAGTGCCACGGCCCCCGGGGTGAAGGCGTCATTGGTATGCCGTTGAACCGGGCCGACTACCGGTTGGATTACACCACTCCCGCTGGCCGTGATGTCTACAACCTTCTGTTCAGCACCATTCAAATGGGCCGCGCCGGCAACCCCGACCACTTCCAGTGGGTGCGGGTGAAGACGCCGGAGGGTAAGGATGCCTGGATGTCCTACTCCACCATGCCGCCCTGGCACACGGCGTACGGCGGCCCGCTCGACGAGGACTATGTCAAGGCGCTCACCCTCTTCATTATGGAGCCCACCCCCAACGGCGATCAGTGGCTCCTGGTTGGCGGTGAGAACGCTCCAATCCCGGCCCCGACCCTCCTGCAGCCGGGCGAGAGCGAGATCCCACTGCCGGACTCGAACGTCGACGCTGCGACGAACGCTGCAGCCAAGGCTCTTCTGCGTGACCTCGGCAAGAGCATGTGCCTGACCTGCCACACGATCGGCACCCGGGGCGCCAAGATCGGCCCCGACCTGAGCCAGGTTGGCTCGTGGGGCGTGGACCAGGCCTTCCTGGAGCAGTGGATCAAGCGGGCCGACAACTCGAAGGGCAACGCCATGCCGCATGATGAGCGCATGCCGATCTACTGGAGCGCTAACCGCGCCACCAAGAGCGACAAGGTCGACCTGACCACCAAGACCGTCTCCCAGGGTCCGTACTACATGCCCGCCTTTGAGGGCCGGTTGACGGACGAGCAGATCTCGACGATCGTCAAGTACCTGCTGGGCCTGAAGTAGCATACAAGGGGGCTGGCCTAGGCCTCAGCCCCCTTCCCGCTATCGCCGGGGTCCAGTCCCGGCTTGGTCTGAACGGAACGGAGGACCAACTGTGCGCTGGTATCTGGTGACGATGTTGGCTATCGCCTTTTTGGTGGGGATCCTCTTCCGGGCCACCGAAGTGACGGGCATGCGAATTTGGAACATGTTCGGCACCATGGGGATCTTTTTCTTCGGCCTGGTGGGCAGTCTCGCCCTGAGCCGTCTGCAGCAGCGGTCCGGCAACAAGCAGGTGGAGGCGGCGCTCAAGGCACTGGAGCCCGACTGGGTGATCACCGACTGGCAGGGGAAGTCCGGTGGAATGCCCGACTACTTGCTGGTCGGCCCGACGGGGATCCTATCCATCTGTGTCGACCAGACCCCGCAGTCAAGCTTCGGGTGGCTTGCCCGGCCGGCGATCCAGCGAGGGCGGCGCCGTGCAGAAGCAGCCGCCAGCTGGGTGCGCACTCGGCTCGGGGACCAGAGTGACACGCCTGTCCTGCCACTGCTCCTCCTCGCCCGCCGCAAGGCGGTGGAGGAGTACACCGCAGATGGCGTCGTTGCCCTCAACCCCGACCAACTGGCTACGTACCTCCGTTCCAGTGGCCAACCGGTCCTGCTGGAATCTCCGGCCCGGATCAGGCTGACCCGTTTGCTACGGGAGCATTCTCAGGGCAACGGGTAGTCTGCCGGGAGCACGTGCGATCCGTCCCGACATCGCCGTAACGAAGGCCCATAAGGGAGGGAATGGTTTGGCTCACTTTATCGACGAGAAGTGCATTGGCTGCACCGCTTGCGTAAACGTCTGCCCGACGGAGGCGATCAGCGGCGAACGGAAGCAGCTCCACTATATCGACCCGAAGCTCTGCATTGACTGCGATGCCTGTGTCCGGTCTTGCCCGGTCCTGGCGATCGCAGACGAGTTCGGCGTCTACAAGCCCCGTATTACCAAGCGGGCCGACTGGCCGAAGCCGGTGGTCGACCCGGTCTCCTGCTCGGGCTGCGACTTCTGCGTAGAGATCTGCCCCTTCGACTGCCTCGAGTTGGCGGGCGACGGACAGTTCTTCGGCACCGCTGTCCTCACCAGGCCCAACGCTTGCGTTGGCTGCAAGGAGTGCGAGGAGGTCTGCGCCAAGGGCGCCATTATCGTGGTGCCGCCCAACGAGCTGCACCCGATTGCGGCGCTGGAAGGCCGGGCCTAGTCCCAAACGCATACAAGGGAGTGAACCGCTGGGTTCACTCCCCTTTTTTGTGCACCTGTGCAGGAGCGGAGAGGGTATGGTCGCCTAGGGTCGAATCTTGTCCATAAAGGGGGCCGTTACAGCTTGTCTGCCAACCGTTTCGACATCGTCCTCTTCGACCTGGACGGGACTCTGATCGACACAAACCACCTGATTGTGACATCGTTCCAGCACACCTTCCGGACACTGCTCGACCGTGAGGTGCCCGCTGATCAGATCTATCCCTACTTCGGTGAGCCGCTGCCCACCACCATGGCCCGCTATGCCCCGGAACGTGCCCAGGAGCTGGTCGAGCACTACCGGGAGTTCAACAAGGCCCAGCACGACCTTCTCGTGCGCAAGTTCCCAGGGGTGCGGGAGATGGTTCAGGCGCTGGTTGCCGCCGGCGTTCAGGTGGCCGTGGTCACCTTAAAAATGACCGACATGGCCCAGCGGGGCCTGCGAGTCTGCGAGATTCATGGACTCTTCTCCCTGGTTGTGGGCTCCGACGCAACAGCCAGGCATAAGCCGAATCCAGAGCCGATCCTCTTCGCACTCCAGCAACTGGGCGCGGAGCCTGGCCCGAGCGTCCTCATGGTCGGAGACAGCCACCTGGATATCCAGTGTGGTCGCAACGCCGGGGTGAAGACCGCCGCCGTGGGCTGGAGCCAGCAGACCCGTGAGCTCGTGGAGGAGAGCGGGCCCGACTTCTGGGCCGAAACGCCGGAGGCGCTCCGCAAGCTGGTGCTTGGCGAATAGTCGAGGGCAAAACCGCTACGACATTTCTCGCGCAGCGCGACCGACAGGATTCGGCAATCGTCCGATCTGATAGACCTTACGGTTGCGTAGTCGGCCGCTTCGGGTGAGCGTTCTCCCGCTTGTAGCCAAAGAAGGCGGCACCATCCGCCATGGCGGCTGGCCCGGGGGCGCTGCTGGCATACTTGGCGTCGTCCTGGCTGGCGGGCTCGGGGAGGTCCGGCTTGTAGTCCTTCCCTGGTCTGCGTCCTTGCGGCGTCGGGTCCTTGCCCTGTTCGTGGTCCATGTTGCATTCACCTCGGGCTTAGTCTGCCCAATTGACCGACCGCCGTGAGCGGAATCTCTTGGTTCGGAGGGTGAGATCGTCGTGCGCATTCGCAAGTCGATTGCGGCCGCGTTGTTGGGGATCACGTTGCTGGCTGGTTGCAGCAAGCCAGCGACCCAGGAGGCCGAGCCTCCCGAGAGCGAACCGGAGCAGCCACCCGCCTACACCTACACCCCCGGGCCTGTGGCGCCCTTCATTAGCATGGAGAAGCTCGCGGAAGAATGGGCGGCAGTCGAGCGGTACCGCATGCCTGAGCGCCCCACAGTGCGTGGGATCTACCTCACCTCCTACTCCGTCCGGAACGAGGCGATGTTCCAGAGCCTGATCGATCTGGTCGATCGGACCGAGCTGAACGCCATGGTGATCAACGTCAAGGACGACTGGGGCAACGTGACCTTCGAGACCGACCTGGCGCTGGCTCAGGAGGCCGGAGCTGTCCACCCGGACCTGGGCGACGCCAAGCGGTTGACCGCCCGGCTAAAGGAGAAGGGAATCTACAGCATCGCCCGTGTCGTGACCTTCAAGGACGCCTGGGTCCCCGACGCGAGGCCGGAGCTGGCCGTCGCGCGTGTGGGCGGAGGGGTCTGGGAGGATTACAACGGTGTCACCTGGCTCAACCCGTACAGCCGGGAGGCCTGGGACTATATCGTCTCCGTTGCCAAGAAGGCCGCCGAGGCGGGGTTCGATGAGATCCAGTTCGACTATGTCCGCTTCCCGACCGACGGCAACCTGGACGCGATTGTCTACCCGGGCAAGGACGACCGCCCCCGCGAGCAGGTGATTGCTGACTTCCTGGACTATGCCCGCCGGGAGCTACGGCCATTCCGGGTCTGGACCAGCGCCGATGTCTTCGGCCTGGTGACCAGCACGCCGGACGACATGGGCATCGGGCAGTTGCTGGAGCCGGCATCCGCCGCGGTCGATGTGATCTCGCCCATGGTCTACCCCAGCCACTATATCCCCGGCAACCTGGGCGTGGCCGACCCCAACTCCATGCCCTATGAGACGGTCTACCGTTCGATGATGGATGTGAAGGAGCGCTGGGAGGCGGCCGGCCTGACCGGTAAGGTAACCATGCGCCCCTGGCTGCAGGACTTCTCCTGGGGCCACCCCTACGGGCCTGCTGAGGTCCGGGCACAGATCCAGGCCACGTACGATGCCGGTTTCAGCGAATGGCTCCTCTGGAACGCCGCCAACGAGTACACGGAGGCCGCCCTGGAGCCCGCCAAGAAGCAATAACGGGAAGCGCGAGGGCGGTTAGCCCTCGCGCTTTTTCACCGGATGACGCAGGATCGTCTGAAGCTTTTCTGGAGCGGTCTTCGTGGCGTCCGACAGGTAGATCTCGTGGTGGTAGAGGTGGGGCTCATAGCCGCTGGCCTCTATGAAGGCGTGGAGCCGGTCGATATTCGGTGCCTCGTCGGCGTAGGAGCCGGTGTGGAGCAGTTGCGCGCAGAGTCCTTCATCGAACGAGGTGAGCCTGACCGACTCGGCCAGGGCCAGCTTCTTCTTGCGGATTACGTCAGCGATCGCCTCGCTCACGCTCTCAGCCGTCACGAAGTCGGGCACCCGGATCAGGAGCCGCCATGTCCACTCCTCACGGGAGATTGAGCGCCACTCGGCCCCGCCAAACCAGAGCCCCTCCAGCGGACCCACCTTGTACTCCTGGCCCAGCGCCTTCCACTTGAACTTTAGCGTGTAGGCGACGGCATAGAGCGTCCCCAGAGTCTCGTTGAACCGATCGCCCTTGGGTTCTCCCTGGCCATCGATCGCGAGAAAGATACCCCCTGGGACTGTCACCAGGCTAGGCTCGCCCTTAGCCTTGTACGCTTCCTTGTGCAGCTTGGTCAGATCCACTGGTGCGGGCATGACGGCTACCTCCTTCTGCCTTGCTATGAATCGATCGAGCCAGGTCAACTCGGCATGGATCAGGGCTTCCGACCGGTCAAAGAGCGCATCAACAAAGTCGGGGGCCGTGCTCCTCTGCCGTTGGCGTTCCCCGGCTATGTGGATCAACCGTTCCGCCAGTCGCTGGCGGTAGGCGGTCAGCGCGGTCAGGACCTTGTCGGTGGTCAGGCCTGGCAGGTTGGCCAGCCCCAGCATGAACGGCGAATGGACCGGCTCTGGGACTGAAAGCGCCCGGTAGACCGCCGCCTGCCACGCCTCGCGGCCGGCTGGCGTCACCCGGAAGAGACGCCGGTTGGGCCCTTTGCCGACCCGCTCCTCCACCACGCTCTCCACCAGCCGTTCCTTCTCCAGCCGGCCCAGTACGTAGTAGATCGACGAGAAACCGATCTCGGTCCACTCCCGCATGCCCCGTTCCTCAATGAGCCGTTCAATCTCGTAGCCGTGGCAGGGTCTCTCCGCAAGAAGGCTGAGGATCGTCAGTTCGGCGTTGGTCAAGGTGGCATCATCCTTAGCTATTCTAGTACTAGAATAGCACACCGTGCTGAGAAGTCAAGCGCCTTTCTACACGGCTGCCAGGGAGGGAGGCACGGCGGAGCCGAGGGAGAGCAGCACCTCCCGAGCCGCCCGCCAGCCGGTGGCCAGCGCCTGCTCCGTGCAGGCCCCCATGAGGTAGTCGCCACAGAGGAAGACGGGCGAGCCGGGGAGAGGCCCGGCCCCAAGGACAGAAGCGAGCGCCCTGTACCGACCGGGGTGCATGACGGGAATGGCGAAGGGCCAGCGCCGCACCTGGTGGAACAGGGCTCCCGACCGGCTGCCGGGATAGTACCGCTCCACAGCCCCGACCAGTTCCGCCCCGACCTCCTCGTCGCTCCTGGCCCAGAGCGCCTGGCTCTGCGTGTGGGTGGGCATGAGCACCCCAATCCCCGCCCCGGCTGGCGCCCGATCGCTTCCCTTCAGGTGATCCCAGCCGATCGCCGCCAGCGGCCCCCCCAGTGAGAGGGGGAAGCCGACGCCGTACGCCTTCCGCTCCGGGGCCTGGGCATACGCAGCCGCTGTGGTGGTGTTGCGCACGTACCGGGCGGAGGCGAGATAGTCGGTCCGGCCCTTCCCAATCAGGGCCTCCGGGTGCTCCAGCAGTGCGAGGGCGATGGGCGCCGGCGTGGCGATCACAACCCGGTCAGCCTCCATATCCCCGTGGTTGGTGCGGACCACCGCACCCCCCGTCCGGGTGGGCTCCACCCGCTGAACGGCGGTCTTCACCTGCACCTGGAGCCTGCGGGCAAGCGCCTGGGGGACCACGCCCATACCGCCCTCCGGTACGACCACCCGGTACTCCGCCGCCATGGCCAGGAAGGCGGCCGGGAACCACCAGGGTGTCTCTTCCGCCGTCCAGAAGAAGAGGGTAGATGTCGGCAGGCTCAGGAAGAGGTCTACGGCCTCACGCCCGATCTCCCGGTCGCCCCAGGTGCGGAGCGACTCGGTGTCGATCGCGGCGGTCAGCTCGGGAGCGTGGTAGTTCCGGATCGAGGGGTGGCGCCAGGCGGTAACGAAGAGCTTGTAGGCCCTGAGCTTCTCCCGCCACGGGATCTGCGGGTGGCCGAGGAAGGCCATGGGGGAGGTGGTGTCGCCATAGCGCAGCCGGCCGTCGGGCAGTGCGATCGCCTGCACCGAGGGGATCGGTTCTGAAGCCATGCGCAGCCCCAGTTCGCCCATGAGTTGCTGCATGTGGTAATAAGTCTTCAGCATGAACTGGGCGCCGGTGTCCCAGGTGAACCCCTGGTGGCTGTCGGTCTGCATGCGCCCGCCGACCCGGGCGCTCTGCTCCAGCACGGTTACGTGGCAGCCGGCCTGCTGCAAGGCGTAAGCGGCGCCGAGCCCTGCGATTCCCGCCCCCACAACGACCACCTTGTGGCTCATGGGCGATTCCCCCCCTGCAGTGCGCTCAGGAACATGGTCACGTAGAGATCCACCATGAGGCTGTCGTCCACCGGCTCCACCTGGCGGCCCCCGAAGACCTCCAGCACCGTTTCCGCCCAGGCCACTGCGCCGAGGAAGAAGCGAGAGGCGGCCTCTGCCGAGGGGACGGCGATCTCGCCCCGGGCGGCCCGCTCCTCCAGCACCCCGGTCAGCCTGCTGGTAATGCTGAGCACGTGACCGTACAGCACCGCCCCAACAGCGGGGTCTCGCACCGCCTCGGCCACAAGGAGCCGGTTCAGCTCCGGCTTCTCCCGGAACCAGCGCACCAGGGTAAAGGCGGCCTCGGTCAGGAGGGTCCGGAGGGGGGCGTCGGTGGGTGACTGCCAGACAAAGCCCGGCGGGATCTCCCGCTCGATCAGCGCCCGGAAGAGATCCTGCTTGCTGGGGAAGTGGTTGTAGAGCGAGGCCGGGGAGAGCTTTGCCGCTGCGGCGATTGCGTCAACCCCTACCCCATGGAAGCCGTGCTGCGCGAAGAGCGAAAGAGCGGCATCCAGAATACGGTCGCGAGCCTGCTCGTCTCGCTTGCGTGGCGCCATGATCCCATCCTCCTAATAATAAACGAACGTACGTTTATTAATGTACGCTGCCCTGTCCGTAGCGTCAAGGGAGCGTCAAGGGAGTCTAGGGGAGCGATCTAGTTCGTAAGCTATACCAGCGCATGGAGGCTCACCCCAATGGTGACATGTGTTAGGCCTTTCGGATAAAGATGCATTCCGCGAGAGGAGACCAGGAAAGCTTCGCCGAACATTCTGCTCATAAGGCGAATTGTCAGACGGAATGCCCGGCCATTCGGCCTGGCGGTTCCCGCAAGGGAGCGCCCGGTAACATCCCGCTCTTCACCCTTTGTCCGGGGGTGTCACCGGGTCGGGCAGACCGATATCGTTTCGCCTTGGGCAGACGAACCGGCTCGGACCCTTTCAAGCGCCCAGCCTCGCAAGCCCCCCCTGCTCGCTATAAGTTGCAAATCTGTGTCACGCCTGGGGCTCCCGGCTGAGCGCAGTTCCATCAACCTGTTGAGGAGGCGATGGAGTTGAGAAGATTTGCTGTCGAGAAGGTGCGGAACCTAGCCTTTATTGCCCACGGTGGAGCCGGGAAGACCTCGCTGGCCGAAGCGATGCTCTTCACCGCCGGGGCTACAGACCGGCTTGGGCGCGTGGACGAAGGGAATAGCGTCATGGACTTCGACCCCGAGGAAATCCGGCGGAAGGTCTCTATCTCTATGGGCATCGCACCTGTAGAGTGGAAGGACCACAAGTTTAACCTGCTGGATACCCCGGGGTATTTCGATTTTGTGGGCGAGGTCAAGGCGGCCCTCCGGGTCGTGGAGACCGCTGTGATCGTGGTAGATGCTGTCGCCGGCGTGGAGGTCGGCACCGAGTTGACCCACCGGCACGCTCTGGCCGCCGGCGTGGCTCGTATGGTCGTTGTCAATAAGATGGACCGTGAAAACGCCAACTTTACGAAGGCTATCGATTCCCTCACCAACGCCTTCGGGCGTGGCCTGGTTCCGTTCCAGATCCCGATCGGCGCCCAGGCCGATTTCAAGGGAATCGTTGATGTGGTCCGCCAGAAGGCCTTCGTCTTCTCTGGCAAGGAGGTCAAGGAGGAGGCGGTCCCGGCCAACCTCCAGGCCCAGGTGGATGCCTTTCGGGAGCAGTTGACCGAACTGGCCGCCGAGGCGGACGATGACCTGACCTTGAAGTTCCTCGAGGAGGGCACCCTCTCAGAAGAGGAGTTGGTCAAGGGTCTGAAGATGGGCATTCTGAAGCACCAGGTGGTCCCGGTCTTCGTGACCGCCGCTGGCAAGAACATGGGCACCGCATGTTTTATGGATGCGGTCATTGAGTTTGCCCCCTCACCGGCGGACCTGGTCGAGTTTGCCGCTACCGACGCCAACACCGGCGAGGACCTAATGCGAAAGATCGACGAGTCGGCGCCCTTCAGCGCCCTCGTTTTCAAGACGACCGCTGACCCGTTCGTGGGCCGCATGACGATCATGCGGGTGCTCTCGGGCAAGGTCCATAACGACCAGCAGGTCCTGAACGTCGCCAAGGGCCGGACCGAGAAGCTCTCCCATATGTTCATTCCCAAGGGGAAGGGGCAGGAGCAGATCACCGAGGCGGGCCCTGGCGATATCGTGGCCGTGGCGAAGCTGACCGTGACCCAGACCAACGACATGCTCTGCGACGAGGCCCACCCGATCATGGTGGAGGGCGTTCAGTTCCCGAAGCCGGTCTTCTCGGTGGCGGTGCATCCGAAGGCGAAGGGCGACGAGGAGAAGATCGGCTCTGGCCTCTTCCGCCTGGCCGAGGAAGACTCCACCTTCACCGTCTACCGCGACCCCGTAACCGCCGAGACGATTATCTCCGGTCTGGGCGAGACCCATGTGGATGTCATGTGCGATCGGCTGAAGCGGAAGTTCGGCGTGGAGGCGGTCACCTCCGAGCCCAAGGTCTCGTACAAGGAGACGATTCGGGGCAAGGCGCAGGCCGAGTACAAGCACAAGAAGCAGTCCGGCGGTCGCGGCCAGTACGGCCACTGCAAGATCGAGATCGAGCCGATCTTCGAAGGGGCGAACTACGAGTTTGTCGACCGGATCTTCGCCGGTGCGATCCCCCTGAACTTCCGGCCCGCGGTCGACAAGGGCGTCCAGGAGACCATGGCAGATGGTGTCCTGGCCGGTTACCCGGTCCAGGGGATCCGCTGCACCCTGCTGGACGGCTCCTACCACGACGTTGACTCGTCCGAAATGGCCTTCAAGATCGCCGCACGCAACGCCTTCAAGGCCGCCTTTATGAACGCCAAGCCGATCCTCCTCGAACCGATCATGCGGATCGAGGTCCGGGTGCCGGAGCAGTTCATGGGCGATATCATGGGCGACATGAACAAGAAGCGCGGCCGGATCGCTGGCATGGAGCCGACCGAGGACGGCTTCCAGGTGATCAAGGCGACGGCACCGCTCTCCGAGCTACGGCGGTACGCGATCGATCTGCGGTCGATGACCCAGGGGCGCGGCGAGTTCTCGCTGGAGTTCGACCACTACGAAGAGGTCCCGGGCCTTGTCGCCAAGCCGATTATCGATGCGTACGCCGCTCACCGGAAGGAAGAGGCGGAGTAGTCCCTACGAATGGCAGCAAGCAGGGAGGCCCTTGGGCAGGGCCTCCCTTCGTCTTGCTATGGCAGCGCCTCCAGGTGGCCCTGAAGCAGGATCTCGCCGGTGTGCGCATCGATCACGAGTCGGGTCTTGCTGCCAGCCGGTGACTCCGCTTCCACCACCCAGGCGGGCCGGACCCGTGTCCCTTCCCGGGTTTCAACCGGGTACTCCTCCTGGAAGGTCGCCTTCCACGCTGCTGTGGGATCGACCGCGCCGGCGATCTCCAGGGCTGTCTCCCGGACCATGGGTGGCGATGGACCCAGCGGGAACTCCTCCCGCCAGCCCTCGCTCAGCCACTCTGACATGGCCCGGTTGCGGAGTCGAACGGCCTGGTCCGACCCCATTTGCAGAATGATCTCCCCCGGGGCACCTGTGCAGGTCTGAACGGGGGTCTTTTCATTCGGGTCGTTGCTGCAATGATAGGCGTGGCGGACCGAGAGCGTCTGTCCGCTCTTTAGGGCCAGGTGCAGGATCGCATCGCCCGAGGGTGGGGAGATGCCGCCGGGAGTCGGCTCGCTGCCCGCCAACCGGTCCAGCAGGAGGGCCAGCCGTTCCCGATGCGCGGGATGCGTGGCGTAGAGCGTCTGGGGCACCTCTTCCGGCCCGGCGGGCAGGCCGTACTGGATATGGGCCGAGACCAGATCGTCCAAGGAGGGGAGGGAGACCGCCGGGGCAGCGGCCCGCACGGCAGGCTCCGTAGGTGGTGGGGTGCTGCAGGCCGAAAGGAGAACGAGCAGGGCCAGGAGTAGCCGAACGATCATCGGCTTCACCTTGTCCGACATGGATGATAACGGCGGGGGCAGCGTGGCCCCCGCCCGGCTACTGGCTCTCCCCGCTGCCCCGGACATGCCCGATATGCGGGTGGTTCGGCGCCGCCTGGGCGTTGCGCATGTCGCCCTTGCGAGTCATGGCCTGCTTGGCCTGGTCCTCCATCTCGATCCAGATCAGCCCCTCCGTCTCCAACTGCGGCGCCAGTGAATCCACATCGGCGGATGGGGTCAGGTAGTTCCCGGTTGGATGGTTCCCGGTGGTCGTTGTGTCGATCGTGCGGGGCTCCTGATTCCGCTGTGCCTTGGTTGCCTTGTTCAAGTCATCGGACACGAATATCGCCCCCTCGCTCCATAGCGTGCCCAGCGGAGGGCTGCTCCATGTTCTGTGCTGGAAATCCGGGTGGTATCGGGGTATGATACTATGGAACGCGACAAGGAGGATCAACCAATGGCTGTGGTACATATCGCCCGCGGGCGTAACCAGCGGATCGTTGAGGGACACCCGTGGGTCTTCCAGGGTGAGGTTGAGAAGGTTTCCGGCGAGTACACCCCGGGCGATATCGTAGCGGTGGTAGACAATCGCGGCCAGTTTCTGGGCAAGGGGTACATTAACCCCCGCTCGCAGATCCTGGTGCGAATGCTGACCGGGCGCGACGAGCCGGTGAACCGGGAGTTCTTCAAGCGGCGGCTGGAGCGGGCCTGGGCCCACCGGCAGCGGCTGCTGCCCGATACATCGGCCTGCCGGGTGGTCTTCGGTGAGGCCGACTTCCTGCCGGGACTGATTGTCGACAAGTTTGGCGATATCCTGGTGGTGCAGACGCTGGCTCTGGGCATTGACCGGTGGCTGCCGGATATTGTCGAGATCCTGCGGGATCTGCTCCAGCCCCGGGGAATCTTCGAGCGGAACGATGTCCCGGTCCGCAACCTGGAGGGCCTGGAGCAGCGGAAGGGGCGGCTCTACGGCGAGTTCGACCCGCGCATTACCATTGTCGAGAACGGGCTGAAGATCGCGGTAGATGTCGAGTCTGGGCAGAAGACCGGCTACTTCCTGGACCAGCGGGAGAACCGGGCGGCGGTGCGCCCCTACTCCAAGGGGGCCCGTGTGCTGGACTGCTTCAGCAACGTGGGCGGCTTCGCCCTGAACGCCGCAGCGGCGGGGGCGAAGGAGGTCCTGGTGGTGGACGCATCCGAAGAGGCGCTGTCTGCCGCCAGGCAGAACGCGGAGCAGAACGGGCTGGCCGACCGCCTCTCCTTCCAGGCGGGCAACGCCTTCGACATCCTTCGCAGGCTTGAGGCAAACGGCGAGCGGTTCGACACGATCGTGCTCGATCCGCCAGCATTCGCCAAGAACAAGGGAGCCCTGGAGGGGGCGGTGCGGGGCTACAAGGAGATCAACCTGCGGGCCATGCACATGATCCCGGAGGGCGGCTTCCTGATCACCTGCTCCTGCTCCTACCACATGACCCCCGACCTCTTCAAGGCCGTGGTGGCAGATGCGGCTCTCGACGCCCGGCGCCGGCTGCGGCTGATCGAGGAGCGGTCGCAGGGGGTGGATCACCCGGTGGTTGTCGGGTATGACGAGAGCCACTACCTGAAGTGCTTGATCTATGAGGTTATCTAGGAGATGAGTAGTCCCGGAGGGGGTTCCCTCCGGGACTTTTCGCGCCTTGATCCCATGCCTGTACCACGTCGGGTCCACGTCAGGGCAACGTCGGGTCCAGGTCAGGG
>Ga0196970_1000572_pt1 | contig 40232 bp, 65 predicted proteins | sample S1v_513CmetaG_FD_148672 | JGI IMG/M metagenome (GOLD analysis project Ga0196970, IMG submission 148672) | Soil microbial communities from Anza Borrego desert, Southern California, United States - S1+v_5-13C | ecosystem: Environmental > Terrestrial > Soil > Desert | place: USA: California... | reverse complement strand
TGGTCGGAAATGATCTTGTTACGGCACTTGGCTCGGTGCAGCGCTCGGATGAGCGCAAGCGCTTCCCGTCTACGGGGGGCATGCAAATCAAACCTCGCGGAGTTCGCTAAATGGCACTCGAAACCGGAAACTACCCGGCCGATCTGGTCGTAACGAACCCTGACGGCGCGGATTCTCGCACGACGGCTGACGATCATCTGCGGCTGCTCAAGAAGACGATCAAGAACGCGTTTGCTGGCTTTGCTGGCGGAGTCGTCGTCACTGGCACGGATGGCGGCTCGGCGAATGCCTACACTGTCACTCCGACGAACGCGCTGCCGTCCTATACCTCTCGCCTTTCGGTCATTTTCTCGCCCACGGCAGCGAATACCGGCGCGGCGACGATCAACGTCTCCGGCCTTGGCGCGAAGGACATCAAGCGCATTGACGGTTCGGCTCTTGTGGCCGGCGACCTTGCGTCCGGCTCGATCTACGCCGCCATCTACAACGGCACTGAGTTCCGGTTGATGGCGCCGACGAAGAACTACATTGACCAGCTTTCCCTCGGCACGGCTTACCCTACGTCGCCCGGCGATGCAGGGAGGTTCCTCCAAAGCACTGGAACGACACTGCAGTGGGCTTTTGCTGGCATCAATGGATACGCGGCAAAGAACAGTTCTTACACGCTGGCCGCGACCGACAAGGAAAAGCTAATCGATTGCACCGGGACCTTCACGCTTTCCTTTACCGCAGCAGCAACCCTCGGCAGTTCATGGGCGACCTATATCCGCAACGGCGGCACCGGCGACATAACCTTCGACCCGAACGGCTCCGAGACAATCGACGGGATGACAAGTTTCGTGATGTACCCCGGCGAGGCGCGCATTGTTTTCTGTGACGGCACGAGTTTCTATTCCGTCGTTCTGACTCCCTTCCTCAAAACATTCACTTCCTCGGGGACGTTCACTAAGCCGCCGGGATATGGCGCATTTCGAGGGCTGGCATGGAGCGGCGGGGCATCAGGCCAGCGCAGCGGAGGCTCATCGCTGGCCGTTGGTGGTGGCGGGGGGGGGTGTGGCGAGTTTTTCTTCCTTACTTCCGGGCTGTCTGCAACCGAGACTGTGACGATTGGCGCCGGCGGCGCAGCGGTCACAACTGCTGCTGCCGGGAACGTCGGCGGAAACACAAGTCTGGGAACCCGCTTCACGGTATATGCAAACACAACGGCCGCAGGAGGCGGCGCCATCGGCGTCGGGGCTGCGATGGTTGGCAGCAATGTTAAAGGTTTTGAAGGTGGGCAGGACAACACCACGGCGCAAAACGCAGTGTGGGGTGGCGGAAGTGCGTCCACCAATGTATCAACCGACTCTGGCGGCAGCATCTATGGCGGTGGCGCCGGTGGTGGGGTGGATGGCGCCGGAACAATTCGATCTGCTGGCACTAGCAAGGTTGGCGGCAGTGGCGGGGCTGCTGGTAATAGCACGAATGGCGCAGATGGCACTGCGCCAGGGGGCGGGGGCGGCGCAACTCGGACCGGGACGGCATCTGGGGCGGGCGCACGCGGCGAACTTCGTATTTGGGGGATTTGCTGATGAGAGCGGCGGTCATTGAGGGCGGCAAGGTCGCCAACATTATCGAAGTGGATTCGCTTGATTTCCTGCCCAACCTCGTCAACGGGGACGGCGCACGGATCGGAGACTTGTGGGACGGCGCTGTATTTACGCCTGGCGCGGAAGACCAGGCTGTAAAGCGTGCGGCAATCCTCGCGCAGATCGACAAGCTTGAGCGCGACAGCATGCTCAATCGCGGATCGCGAGAACTGGAGCTCCGCCTTATGGAGAAAGAGGCGGCCGAGCTGGCGGCTTCGATGAGTACGCCGGAAAACGTCGTGACTTTGGAGCAGGTTCTGGCCGGGGTGCCGTACTACGCCAAGGTTAAGGCCTTGGATGATCAAATTGCCGAGCTCCGGGGGCAGCTGTGATTTGGCTGATTGCTCCGGTTGTGGCGCTTTACGTGCTCTGGGTCTATTACCTCGCGGTGATGAACCTGAAGCGCGCAAACGATGCGCAGAAGCTGCAAGGCGCGATCAAGGCCTTCGCGTGGCTGGTGCTGGCCCCCGGTTATCTGCTTGATGCGCTCGTCAACTTCGTCATCGTCCCATTCATCCTTTTTGACATTCCTCGCGGCTGGCTTGTTACCGGCACGCTGAGCTATCACGTCAAGAACTCGACCGGCTATCGCTATCACGTTGCCCGTTGGTTCTGCTCCACGCTTCTTGACCGCTTCGATCCGAGCGGCTGCCACTGCAAATAAACCATGCCAATCGTCAAAGTAGAGAACGCCGGTCAATACGGCGTGATTCGTGACGCCTTTGCGCATGAATTGCCGATGGGCGCATGGTCTGACGGGCGCAATGTGCGCTTTGGCGATGGCTTCGTGGAGCGCATGAAGGGGCACCAGGTCATTTACGACCCGCCGAGCGTTGAGCCGTACTTCCTGCAGCCGTACAGCGATGGTGCATCTCGCCGCTGGCTCTATGCAGGCGCACAAAAGATTTACAGCGTCTCGGGCAACACGCACACGAACATCACGCGGCAGACGGCCGGCAATGATGTGAATTACACCGCGACGGCTGAGAACGTCTGGTCGGGCTGTGTCCTGGGTGGCGTGGCGATTCTCAATAACGGTACGGACGTACCTCAACAGTGGGGTGGCTCGGGCAAGGCTGCCGATCTGTCCAACTGGCCGACCGCGTCCACGACCCGTTGCAAGTCGCTGCGCTCGTTCCGGTATTCGCTGATCGCGATGAACATCACCGAAGGCGGCACGAACTACCCGCACATGGTCTGGTGGTCGCACCCGGCAGATCCTGGCTCGGTGCCGTCCTCGTGGTCGCTGACTGACGCGACGAAGGATTCAGGTAGGAATAACCTGACAGCGACGCCGGATCGCCTGATAGACGGCGCGACGCTGGCCGATAACTTCTACTGCTACAAGGAGTCGTCCATCTACCGGATGAGCTATATCGGCGCTCCGGACATTTACCGATTCTCTGACCCGCTTTCAACGCAGGCCGGCGCGCTGGCACTGAACTGCATTGCGCCGTTCCCGGGCGGGCATCTGGTGCTGGGGCAGGGCGATATTTTCGTGTTCAACGGCGCCCAGGTGCAGAGCATCATCAGCGCCCGCATGCGCCGTTGGTTGCAGTCGAACATGGACGGGCAGTATTACCAGCGCTCGTTTGCTGCCTCCCATCCGACGAAATCGGAGATTTGGGTGTGCATCCCGGTTACCGGCTCGGACATCCCGAACATGGCGCTGGTCTGGAACTGGGAAAGCAACACTTGGACGTTCCGCGAGCTTCCCGGCATCCGCCACGCTGCCTCGGGTGTGATCGACGCGACGGCCGGCGAGTCGTTCGACACCGATTCCGGCACGTTCGAGGAAGACGCCGACGCCTTCAATTACACCGACTACACCCAAGCCGCCCAGCGCATGGTGATGGCCGACGACTCGACCAAGCTGTACCTCGTTGACTCTACCAAGCAGTTCGACGGCGCGGATTACAGCGCCTATGTCGTGCGCGAGGGCATGGACTTGGGCGACTCGACCCGGATCAAGCTCGTCAAGTCCATCCGTCCGCGCATCGAGGGCAGCGGCACCGTCTACGTGACCGTCGGCGGCACCAATGACCTCGCGGCCGGCACAACCTGGGGCGCTCCGCAACCGTTCGTGATCGGCTCAACCTACAAGATTGACACCCTGCAGGCATGGCGCTACGTGGCGATCAAGTTTGAGACGACGCAGCGGGCGACGTGGCGGCTTAAGAGCTTTGATGTCGAATTCGAAGATTCGGGTGGCTGGTGATGGCTTACGAACCTGGAAACGTACCTGACGACCCGGCCGCGCTGCCGGGTTTTTTACGTGAGGAGCTGGCGAAGCTGCAACGCAACGACTACGCGCCGCAGAACGTCTTCCGGCTGAACCCGCTTGCCGCGCCTCCCACAAAGCCGCGCAAGGGCGATCACTACTACGCAGATGGAACGAACTGGAATCCCGGATCTGGCGAAGGGACTTACAGGTTCAACGGTACGACTTACGTATTACTCGGATAAGGAAAAAGCATGGCGACCAACTACGGATACGATCCGCAAGAGCTAATGCGTCTGTACAACGCGCAAGGAGGCGCTTCAAGGGTTGACCCTGAAATAGCAGCCAAACAGACGTTCGGGCAAATGCGCGACCTTGGTAACGGCTATTGGGGCATTGGAGACCAGTTCGGCGGCGTGACTATCGCCGGGTTGAATAACGAGGTAGGAAGCAAGGTTTATACGTGGTCTCCCGATGGAAAAGGCGGCTATACGCCGTTTGAGAGCACAGTCGAAGCCCCATCCAAGCTAGGAAATCTCCTCGCAAAGGTCACTCCTGCGGTTGTGGGCGGCATGTTCGCTGGCGCTGCTGGCTTCGGGCCGTTTTCGCCGACTTCTAGTCTTGGTGCTGGCGCAGGAACGTCAGCCAGCTACCTCGGCGCCGCTGACGCCGCGGGGGGGCTGATGCCCGAGTTTGGGTCTATCAGCGCATACGACGCTGCCTCGGCCGGTTCCCCGGCGCTCACATCTGGCGCTTCTTCGCTGGCCAGCACTGCCGCTTCTGGCGCGGGTGAGGTTGCTTCGAGTGTGGCAGCGGATCAACTCCCCAACGAAATGGCAAAGCTTTTGGCGCAAAACGCTGCGCCTGCAGGCACTTTGATGAATACGGCATTGCCCACAGTGGCGACAGGAGGCGGTGTGTTGAGCGGACTTATGGATGCGGCTGGTAGCGTATTAGGTAGCAAAGCAGGTTCGGCCGTGGTGGGCGGCCTCTTGAGCGGGTTGGCGGGCGCGAATGCCCCGAAAAGCACGACGGCAACCAGCACGACTCAGCTTGACCCGAGAATGGCCGAGATCCTTTACGGCTCGAATGGCAATAATGGCTTCCTGTCCAAGATCGTCGCGAACTCAAACGCGCCGCAGAATGCTGGGATGCAGGCTTTCGGGCAGGGCATGGATGCCTACCTGAAGGACTACGGTCGCGGCGAGTTCGACAACAACATGCGCGGGGCTGCGGCGCTGCGCGATATGCGGTTCGATGCCCCGCAGGCGCAAGCCGCACAGGTGCAGGCTCCCTCGCAGAACAATCTGAACCTGTCTCCTGCCTACCAGGACATGATCTATGGTCAGGCTGGGAGCAACCCTCATCTGACCGGCGCGATCCAGAAGGGCATCAACCAGTCCAACTATGCGTTTGGCAATTACATGTCCGACGCGACCAAGGCGACGCAAGACCTGCTCGGCAACATCCGTGGCGGTGCTGTGCTAAATAACACGATGGGTTCCAGCCGCCAGGGCATCGCGGAAGGCCGCGCTATTGGCGACCTGACGCAGAACCTCGGTCGCGCAGCTACGCAGTTCGGCATGAACAACACCGATGCGGCAGTTGCTGCTCAGGCTGGCGCCTACGATGCAGACCGCAACCGTCAACTTGCTGCAATGCAGGGGCTGAACCAGAGTCAGTACGGCGTCGCGCAGCAGAACGCCCAAATGGCGCAGCAGGCCAACCTCGCAAACGCTCAAATGAAGCTGGCGACCAACCAGCAGAACGCGAACAACCTGCAGGCTGGCATCGGTATGTCGTCCGGTCTGCTCGGTCAGGCTGTCGGTTACGGCCAGAACCAAGACCAGTATCAGAGCCAGAAGCTCGGCCAGACTGCTGGCCTGCTCGCTCCGTTCACCGGCTTGGGCGCGACCCAGACCCAAACGCAGCCGCTGTACCAGAACACGCTCGGCAACATCGCAGGCGGCGCAATGGCTGGCCTCGGCATCTACAACATGTTCAACAAGTAAGGGCAGATCATGGCTGGACTACTTTCCGCGTTTGAAGATCCGCAAACCGCCGGCCTGCTGTCGGCGGCTGCAATGATGCTGCAGGCCTCGGGGCCGTCGCGCACGCCTACATCCTTCGGGCAGATCGCCGGGACGGGGCTGCTGGCGGGTATGCAGGGTATGCACATGGCGCAAGACCGCCAGCGAGAAGGAAAAATGTACGACATGAAGCTCAAGTCGCTGGAAGACGAAATGACGGACAAGCAGAAAGTCCGCGACTTCTACAGCAACATTGGGCAGTTCATGCCGTCGCAGGCTTCGCAAGCGCTTGCCCTGGGCGCACAGACCGGCTCTGTCGGCCCGACCGTCGAGAATGCGGCGCTGATTGACCAGATGCCGAAGAACGCGTTCAATGCCAACGCCATGTATGAGGCGATGGTGCGCTCTGGTTCTCCGACTCTCGCGGCTGCCGGCTTGTCCGGCCTGAGCAAGGAGGATGAGTCGATTGTCGTCGGCGAGGGCGGATCGTTGGTCAACAAACGCACCGGCCAAGCGCTCTACAGCAATCCGAAGCAGGAAAAGCCACTCGAGCTCGAGCGGATGCTGGACGCGGCCGGGATCAAAGATCCGCTGATGCGCTCGCGGTTCTTCCAGCAGGCAATCACCAAGCAGACGACGCACGCACCGGCAACGCAGGTAAATGTGGACGCTCGCAACCTCAGCACGCAGGAAACTGAGCAATCGAAGGTGTACGGCAAGGCGGTGGGCGAGATTCGCGCCAATATTGCGAACGCGGCGTTCAATGCGCCATCGACGATGGCAAAGCTGAACCGCATCGAGGAACTGCTGCAAGGCGTGGAGGGCGGCGGCGCGGCCGCAACTGGTCTGCAAATTGCCGCTACTGCAAACTCCCTGGGCCTCAAGCTTGATCCGAAGCTTGGCAACAAAGAGGCGGCAGAGGCACTTGCTCGAGAACTGGCGGGCAGCCTGCGCCAGCCGGGGCAGGGTCCGATGACCGACAAGGACTTCGAGAACTTCCTAACTCAGGTCCCGAGTCTGTCCAAGACCGCAGAAGGCCGCCGGCAGATCATCGCGACCTCCCGCGCCAAGTTGGCCCGCGACATTGAGATTGGAAAGTTGGCTCGAGAATACGCCAAGAGGAATAAGGGTGTCATTGACGACGGCTTCATGGATGTCGTGTCGGACTATGTGGCGCAGAATCCTGTCGTCATGCGCCAGTCCACCTCCGGTCGCAACAACATGTTCCCCGATATGTCCGCAATCGAAGCAGAACTGGCTCGCCGTGGAGGCCGCTAATGGATCTCTCTAAGCTGTCTACGCCTGACCTAGAGGCCCTGCGCGACGGTGATCTATCCCGCGTGTCCACGGAAGGCCTGATGTTCCTGAAGCAGGCGGCGACGCCGGCTCCGGTCGAGCCGAAAGGTCCGTCTATGCTCGATCGAGTCGGCCGGCAGGTTGCGCTTACTGCCCGCCACGGCCTAGAGGGTGTCGGACAACTGCTCGATCTTGGCGGGGCGCCGATTGCCGCCACGCTCAACGCCATGACCTCTCCCGGCAAGTTCGATGCACCTAGCTCGAGCATGAGGAAGGTGGCGGATTACATCGGCCTACCCACCCCCGGCAATGACAAAGAGCGGATTGCTGGCGAAGCGACCAAGCTTATGGCTGGAACGGCTGGCAGCCTCGGGCTGGCGAATCAACTCGGCAAATTGCCCGGTGCTGTCGGCGAAGTTGGGAAGTCGCTTGCGTCCCAGCCGACAAGTCAGCTTGCGGCCGGGGCTGGCGCTGGTACTGCTGGGCAGTACGCAAGAGAAACTGAGCAAAGCCCGTTGTGGCAACTTGCCGCAAGCTTCGGGGGCAGCATGGCGGGCGGCGCTTTGCCTGTCGCTGGCGCATCGGCGGCAAACAAGCTGACGTCCATGATGCCGGCTGCAAAGCAGCAGATCGACGTGCGCCTAACGAGCATCCTCGGGGAGTCCGGCGTTGATTTTAAGTCCCTCCCGAACCCAGTTAAGCAAAGCCTGCGCGAGCAAGTAACCAAGGCGATGAACACTGGCGGGGACTTGAATCCCGACGCAGTGCGCCGTCTTGCTGACTTCACCGCTGTTGGTGCAACACCGACGAAGGGAATGCTGACGCTCGATCCCGTGCAGGTGACGCGGGAGCAAAATTTAGCCAAGATTGCCGCGAATATGCAGGACGATGAGTTGCGCGGTCTGCCGCTGCTGCAAAACAGCAACAACAAGGCGCTGATTAACTTCGCGAACAAGACGGCTGGCGGTAACGCTGACTTATACGCTGCCGGGGAACGAGCGGTTGGCGCAATCAACGCTCGAGATGCGGCGGCAAAGGCGGTTGAAAACCGGCTTTACAAGCAGGCGCAAGAGTCAGCCGGCCGTAACGTGGAATTGTCTCGCTCTGATTTCACTACAAAGGCATTTGAAAACCTGGCGAGGTCAAACAAAGGGGCGTTTCTGCCGGATACGGTCGAAAGGATGCTCAATGACATCTCTGTAGGGAAAACGACGAAGCTCGGCAAAGAGTTCGACGTGCCATTTGACGTTGACGCCATTGATAACCTCAAGACCATTCTCGCCCAGGAATCGCGTTCGACCTCAAACGGGAACGTAAAGGCTGCGATCAAGGCTGTCAGGGATGCACTCGAGGCGACTCAGGTTCAACCAGTAAAGCGCCAGTTCGGCGGCAATCAGGTGGTAACAGAGGCCGGCGCCCGCTTCCTGGCAGATCAGGATGCAATGCCTGAGAACGCGCTAAAAGCTTTTGACAAGGCTCGGCAGTTTGCTCGAGCACGTCGTTCGTGGCAAGAAAGCACGCCGGGGGTGAACGCGGCAATCGATGGTGCCGAACCGGATAAATTCATTGAGCAGTTTGTGCTCAAGGGGCCGGTAAGCACTGCGGAGGGTGTTTTGCGGGAGCTGCGCCGGAGTCCGGAGGCGCTCGAGCTCACCAAGCAAGCCATTGTCAATCACCTGAAAGACAAGGCGATTGGCGGCGCAAAGGATGAGGTGGGCAAGTTCAGCCAAAGCGCCTACAACAAGGCGCTCAGCGCGATTGGGGACAGGAAGCTGTCCATGATCTTTGATTCGCAGGAGTTGGCCGGACTTCAAGCGTTGGGCAGGGCTGCAAGCTATATGCAGGTACAGCCCGTTGGTTCTGCTGTAAATAACAGCAATTCCGGCGCTTTGGTGCTTGGACGGGCTGGTGATGCGCTCGAGGGGCTGTTTAAAGCGGTGCCGTTTGGCGAGGGATTGGCAAACTTGACGAAGGGAGCGCGACTGGCAGTTTCAACGCGCCAGGTCAAAGACATTCCCGCTGGTTTGTTGATGCCTCAGCCGGAAGTGCCGCTTTACTCGCGAGGTTTGCTGCCGGCGGCCGTGTTCAGCGGCGGGCTACTTTCGGCGCCAATATCCGATTAAGCCAATGACGATGAACCCTGCAAGCCAGCCAAGAAATATCGGGTCCATTCCGAAGATTGTGGATTCCATAAGTCTCCCCTAGATCCGCCAATTATACACACCCCGCAAACCCGCCAATCCGGCGGGTTTTTTATTGACCTCAAAAGAAAGCCATGAAGATGAAAGAAGAACTGACCGCAGCAGCGGCGAAGGTCGCACCTCCTGTTGCCGTGACTGGCGCAAACATGTTCTTTGGGTTCACGCTGAATGAATGGGTTGCGATTGCCACGCTCGGGTATATCGCGCTTCAGGCTTTCGTCTTGATCCGGAAAGAGTTTAGGGAGAAGCGGAAATGAACCTCGATCTGCTTGAACAGGAGTTGACCCGCGACGAGGGCAAGAAGGCCAAGCCCTACAAATGTACGGCGGGCAAAACGACGATCGGCATTGGCCGCAACCTTGACGATGTTGGTCTTTCGGATGAGGAGATCAGGCTCCTCTTTAAGAACGACATTGCCAGGGTATGCGCCGATTTAGACCGTGAAATTCCGTGGTGGCGCAGCTTGTCGGAGGCCCGGCAACGGGTGATGGCAAACATGTGCTTCAACCTGGGCATCGGCGGCCTGCTGACTTTCAAAAATACGCTCGCCAGGATCAAGGCGGGCGACTTCCTCAACGCTGCCGCTGGCATGCGCGCCTCTCTGTGGGCAAAGCAGGTCGGCGCACGCGCAGAACGACTCGCAAAGATGATGGAGGCAGGATGAATCCCCTAATCCTTGGTTCAGTGCTCGAAATCGGCAAGAACCTGCTCGACCGCTGGATTCCTGACCCGGAAAAGAAGCGTGAAGCGGAGATGGAAATGATCCGCATGGCTGCAGACGGCGAGCTCAAGCAAGTTATCGCGCAGCTGGAAATCAACGCCCGCGAGGCCTCGCACCCATCTGTCTTCGTGGCTGGCTGGCGGCCGTTCTTCGGCTGGGCGGGTGGTGCCGGGTTCATCTACGCGACCATGCTGCAGCCGCTCCTGTCCTGGGTGGCGAGTATCAAGGGCTGGCCGGCACCGCCGACGCTCAACATTGATCTGCTGTGGGTGGTCATTACCGGCATGCTCGGCATCGGTGGTCTGCGGAGCTTCGAGAAGGTGAAGAACGTAGCGGCCAAATAAGGGCGAACTCTAAAACTTCACCCCCGCCGGCCGCCACTGCTCGACCTCCGAATGGTGGACGGATCGCCCGTCGCGCAGATAGAAGCGAAACACGTTCGCGCTCCAGGTCGCCCCGTATTCCTTGCCGTCAACAGTGATGATGCAGAGTTCTTCGTTCTGCAGACGGTGCAGGGCGCTCTCTGGCGGCGGACGGTCGAACATCAAAACATCCTCTGGCTGAGGTCGTCCACCATCGCTTGATCTCCCTTATCCGCTGCGTACTGGAGGAACTGACGAGCGATGGCGCACAGCTCGCGGACGGACCGGGGATCAGCAACTCCAGCATAGACCTTTTGCCATCCCGGCATATCCTCTTCGCACTCTTCCATTGCCTGAGCGCAGGCGTTCTCGATGACTTGTAGGCTGTTCATCACGGTATTCTATCCTCGCGCATCATAAACAGCGCATTAAGCAAGATAGTGCGCGGTCTATGGTGCGTTGCCTTGCTGCTGGCGGGCGGCGTCGATGGCTTCGTCCAGTTTCTTGCCATGCCAATACATAGCAATTCCCGGCTCCGTTTTCTGCGTGACCTCGAAATTCCCGATATGCAGGGAGCCATTCAGATGGAAGCCATTGTGGTTCGAGTCGCCTCGCAGCACGCGATACCTCTCCGCATCCTTCCGCGCCTCCTCCAGCTCTGCCCGGAGGGTTTCGAGGGCTGTGGCGGCTTCGTGGACCATTGCATGCAGGTGGGGGTCGCCTGTCGGGCGTGTCCGCAGTCGCTTTACCAGTTCGTCAATGTCCATGTATCTCATCCTTCAGGGTGTGGCGTGGTGTTCGCAGCATCAAAGAAATCGCGGAGTATGTCCATCGATGACTTGTGGTTTTCATCGTTGAGCATGGAAAGGTAGCGCCCTCGATTCCAAGGTTTGTAATAGCCGCGCCCGGCCGTCTCATCCCAAAGCTTCCGCATGTCGTATAGCTGGGATTCCTGGCGCTCTTTGTTGTCCTGAATGAATCCATGATTGAGGCAGCAAGCCATACTTATCAATAGCGCCTGATCGGGTTCGTCCGGCGGCTGCGCCTTCAGCAACTCTGCATTAAGCCGCGCAACCTCAGCGGCCAGAAGCGCAATCTGATCATCCTTTGCCTTGTCGGATGGCGTTGCTGCGAGTTTGTCTGTCATCGTTACTCCCTATCGAGTCGGAAAGTCTTCACGTTCGCCACGCTTCCACGCATCCACGGCTTCCATCCACTTGCCTTCGCAGTCGTTGCAGGTAGCGTTGCCGGGATTGTCCGGGCTTTCGTAGTAGTGCATCTCTTCCAGCGTCAGCGCCTTGCCGCATCCGGTGCAGTTCGGGTTGAAGGTGATTGCTTCGGCAGTCATCCTTCCTCCTGTTGTGCTGCGGGGTGGGCGGGAACCTCGGCGCCGAACTTCGAGGCCACGTAGGCGCGCATGGCGGCGATCAGGGGAGTGGGGCCAATCCCGCGCCAGCACGGGGCATCCCCGGCGTGTCGGATAGGGCGCAGCGGTGTCGTTGCGTGCCAGTTCTCATCATCGGTCTCGCCGTCGAAAGGATAAAAGGCGATCTTTTCGCGCTCGATGATCGGGCCAGCTTGTTCCCAGCGACGGTGAGGCGCGTAGATGCTCATTCTCCAGTCAAGAATGCGAGACTTTACTTGCATTCCTTGGGCCGTGATCCGCCATCCAAGATCGTCATCTTCCGCGCCTTCCGCCTTCGCCACCCAGTAATCCAGCATTGCGCCGGATAGTTCAGATACCTTCATCATCCCTCCTGCTCTACGGTAATAAATTCGCAATGTTTGGTTATCGATGTCGGCGTGATAGTGGTAACCCATTGCCGCCGGACCTTCCGCAGTTCTGGATCTTCGAATGCCCGGGCAATCTTGCCGAATCCACTGGTGGAAGGGTATTCGCCGTTGTAGAACGGCTGAATGCGGTCGATGTAGTACGCTTCGATCTGCTTCAGGTACAGGTCGGGAGCCTCGAACCATGCAAAGGAATCGAACTGCTTGCCGCTTTTCCGGTGCGCCTCCAGGCGATTGTCGAAATCCCGGGATTGCCCGACGTAGACGATTTCGCCCTCGTCGATCAGGAAATAAATAAGGAAGCAGCGGGTGTACGGCCCAAGGTTCGGAGTTTCAAATTTGGTAACAGCCGCATCGGTGATCTGCTGATCGGTGAAATAGAAGCGTCTTGCGTTGGCTTTCAGCCATTCGTCTGGAATGCGGTAGACTTCATCGGTGCAAGGCATTCCGCCGAATTCGGCGTTCGGGTTGCCATAGGCCGTATTCAAGACGGCGGCGGGAACCACATAATCAGACATACAAACCCCCTGTGGAGCCTGTGTAAAAGCAGTGTAAATAGATGCGTTTTTGTGCGTTTACTGCCGCATCGTGTCGCTTCTAACCCATTGAAGGATAAGGAAAATGCGACTTGGAAACTCTATTTACTTGCCTTCACACGGCAGAGTTAAACCCTTATAATACGCCACTATCCAAGCATCCTGTGTAAATCGCAGTGTAAATTTACACGAAAATGGTCGGTTAATTCAGCGGTAGAATGTCCGCCTCACACGCGGAATGTCAGTGGTTCGATCCCACTACCGACCACCAAATACCTTCTCCAGCGCGTCCCTTTGCTTGTCCACCTTGATGTGGCTGTAGCGTTCGCTCATGCGCGTTGTGCTGTGCCCGAGAATCTTGCTGATCGTGTGCAAGTCAATTCCCTGGTGTGCCAGCATAGACGCCGTGGAATGCCGCAGATCGTGGAAATGGACGTGGGGCATCCCCGCTGCCTCCCTGGCTCGCCTGAATCCGCTTTTCAGCCCCTCGAAGTTGATCGGCAGCGGAATGTACTTGAGCCACGGCTTTAGCGGCGGGATCACCGGCACTGAGCGCATTTTCAGCGTTTTTGTGTTCCCCGCTGGGATCGTGATCAGGTCGCCATTGATGTGCGCAGGCTCCAGCTTCAGGATTTCCCCTCGGCGCATGCCGGTATAGATGGCAATCCAGATCGCAGCCCGCACTGACTCGCTTGCCTCGTCCGCAATGGCCTTCACCTGGTCCAGCGTCAAATACACTTCCCGCTGATTATTCTCGGGGAGCCGTTTGATTCGCTCGCCGTAGTTGATCGGGATAATCTTGTCCTCCCAAGCGATGGTAAGCGCCTTTTTCAGCGTCCCAATGCTCCGGTTGAGCGTGGCGGGCTTCAGATGCGATAGGTCGCGCTGCATGGCAATGACCGCATCCCCAGCCTCGGACGCCTTCTTGCCCATCACGTATGGCGCCAACCGGGCCGCATGCTCTTTGGCTGTCTGCGAGCTGCGGAGCTTGTCGGCGTGTTCCATGTAAAGCGCCATGATTTGAGTCAGGGGCGGATCGGCGGTGAACTCGACGCTTTCTAGTTGCTTCCTGAGTTCGATTTCCTTCCTTTCAGCATCCTTCTTTCCTGCGCCCTTTGGCAATATTCGGTGTAGGCGTTGGCCGTCGACGCAAACTTCCGCGTGCCACCGGCCTTCTTTGTCTTTTCGGACAGGCATGATTCCCTCGATTTGATCCAGTTCATAACAGATTGCAGGCTGTAGAGCTTCTTCCGCTCTCCGACCGGGATGAATGGTAATCCCTCCTTGAGCAGGCGCTCAACGTGCCTGATGCTGCAATGGAGGGCTTCCGCCACCTCTTGCTTCGTTATCAAATCCGGCAACACTGCACTCATCATCCACTCCTTCCTTATCCCACCAACCCGCGCAGAGCCTTTGCGATCCTCTTGCGCTCGTCGTAGTCTGCTTTGGCTTCCTGCTCGCCGGACCAGTTATTGTGCGGTGCGTGGCATTCGCGCAGGCACTCGGCGTCGTGGTTCAGCAATTCGGCGGCTCGCTCAATCGTCGCCTGGGTGTTGCCGTCGCCCACGGCCGCCACGCCAAACCGAAACGCTTGCTGGAGTGCCCATTCGGGATTCGCCGTTGCCACGTCAACTAGGGCTTGCATCTGCTGCTTTGTAAGTTCGGTCATTCTTAACTCCGTATGACTAGGCGGCTTCAAACAACGATTTTTGCCGAGCTTCTAGCTCGAGCGCATCCGCGCACGCCGGATTGACCCAAATCACCTCTGTGCGTAGTGCGGTCCCTCGTCCTGCGCTAATCCGCGCCTTCGTTGAATACTGTGGCCAGCCCTTCAGACGATCGTTATAGAGGCTGGACGAATAGCCAGAAAGGACGACAAATCCTTCTAGCTCGAGCAATGCCTCCAAAAGCTGAGCATGGTCGTCGTCGGTCATCTCGTGCCTGTAGTAGCCACGGCCATTTGCCTGGAGTACGCGGGTGCCGAGCATGTACGGTGGGTCAACAAAGTGCAGAGTCGTCGGGCCGTCATGGGCGCGCATGACCTCGATCGCAGGGCGATTTTCAATCAGCACGCCGGAAAGGCGTTGGCCAGCGGCCGCGATTGCCTCGGGATACAGTGCCCAAAGGTGCTGTGCCGTTCCGTATTCCCGTTTCGTGTCGATCCGGAAGCCGGTCGTGCCTTTGGTCGCCCCCGCCGAGCCGAAGCCCATTTGGGCGCGGATTGCCAGTCGCCGCGCCTCTTCGATCGGATCGCCCGAGGGCTCCCATGCTTGGTCAAACTCATTCCGGGCGTATGGCGTCATGATGATGGACTCCACCAGACTAGCTCGAGCTACAGGATCACGGAGCACTTCGAAGAAGTTCACGACTGCGCGATCGAGGTCGTTATAAACCTCGGCATAGCTGCGCTCCTTCTGCAGCAAGACGCCGGCCGCCCCGCCGAACGGCTCCACGTAGCATGTATGCTGCGGGAAAAACTGCATAACCCAAGGCGCAAGCCGGAACTTGCCGCCGTGGTAGCGCAGGACAGGGCGCTTTGTATCCATCACCCCTCCCTCCCACCATCTGCGGCGGCGCTCTTATCCGCCTGGGCGGCGAGCGCTGCGGTCAAAGTAATGATTTCGGATTTTGCCGCGCCAAGTTGCGCGCTTAAATCCGCAATCTGACTCCGCGCGTCTTTAAGTCGGTCTGGCGTGTCCGCGTGCAGGGCGACGCGTTCGCCGCTGAAAACGCGACGAGCGTCATCGGTGCGTCCAAGGATGCTAGGGACAATCTGCCTCACCGACTCAAACAAGGTGCGCAATCCCGCTTCGTGCGGCTGCATGTAGTGCTTACCCAACTTCTCGTAGAACACTTTCAGGAATGGGTCGACGCCATAGCCGACCAGTGCATCCAGTGCGCGCAACTCTGCTTCGTTGAACAGCATGGTGGCGGACACTTCCACTTTGGGACGTTGGACAATCTCAGCCATTACGCTGCCTCCCCTTTCTTATCCTCCCCGCCCTGGCGGGAGAGCGGGGACGGATACGCGCTTCCCGGTTGCCCCGGCTCGTTGCTGCCAGTGCAGGCGTTGCGATGATCGTTAGCCTTCGGGCACCGCTTGTTGCCGCAGGTCGGGCAGAGGATCATGCGTGTTGATGTAAGCAGGAAGAAGCCGTCGCCAGTCGTCTTTCCTTCGAGGCACTTGTGGCAGTCCCCGCAGTCCTCGTCCGTCAGTTGCTGCTGCGCGGGTGGGTGGGCGTAGAGCGGCGCAAGCTCCGAAACGTCGGTGCACGTATCAATGGCGTTTGCGTGATGCAGCGTTCTGTACTTTGTGTTGAGCCACGCTACCGGTTGCTCCTGTGGCTCGACCTTCGGAAACGGCTCAATTTGGCAGTCAAATCCGCACCCATACTGTGGGTCGCCAACTCGTTTTGCTTCTATGCAGCCGTCTTTGCACGGGTGCTGCTCGGCCTTGCCTTCCAGAGAAAGCAGCAGGTCTTGCAGTTGCAGGCTTTCGCCGTAATTCAACGGCGTTCCTTGATCCAGCTTGTGGCGAACGGTTCGCATCCAGTTTTGATCGGCCTTGCCTTCCGGCTTGTCTGCCCTGATGCAATCCGGGTGATGGTCGCGCCATGTGCAATGGCCGTCGCAGAACTGGTCTTCCGGCTTGTCCGATGGCTGTGCGGTGGGCGGTATCGGCAAGCCGTCATCCAGCCGCTCCAAATACTCGCGCCCATCTTCTGCCCACTGACACCCGACTGAATCGCTCCAAGATTTCAGCAGCGTTATCTCGCCGTGCGGATTGTGCTGATACAGTTCGCGGATGAAAGCGGCGGTGTCCTTGCCGGGGCGCTTGATGAACGGCGACGCGCCGGGATTGCGCACGATGCAAACCTTCAATCCGGGCAGGTCATCCCGCTCCTGCGCATCCTGCGGGGCGGCGAGGGCGTCTTTTCGCGGCGTATCAGGGGGAAGTCCCTTGCCCGCGCGATAGCCTGCCCACCATGCCTCTTTCGTCGTGAGGTCACCCTCCCGCTCGTCAGGCTGCGCTGTCGCTGCTGTCTTCGGAACGTAGTCCTCTGCAATGCTCTTTTGCAGGACTTGTGTGTATGGGTTTGCCTGCCAAACATCGAAGCTCGGCGTTGTTGTCGCCCTGTAGTGGGCAAGCATCATGCACAGGTTAGCCACATCCACCGGATCACCTTTCTGCACATGCTCATGGAACAGCTTCTGGAGGTATTCCACCGAACACTGGCTCGGGTCGTTCCACCCTCCACGGCCTTTGACCTCGCGGCTATGGCGCAGCTTCTCCTTCATCATCTGCGCGAAGCAATCCACGGCGTAATCGTCGTAGTGCTGCTCTTTCGCTGTCGCTGCTGGTGCGGCGGCGATCATCCTGCGGTAGGACTCAGCGAAAGATGAGCCGAAGGCATTCGGCCTGTTCCAATAAAATCTTGAGTTCGACCCAGCATCAACGAATGCTTCAATCATTGCATCGGTCGGCTCCACCGGCACCACTACTGTTTTCTTGTTCATTGCTGTTGTCCCTTCATGCCACTCTCTGTGTGCCTCATGGTCATAAAAGTGGCTGTTCATGGTGTCATCATCGCTGTACTCGCCTTCACCCGGATAGCCGCTCATTGTTGTGCCTCCAGCGCAGCTTCAAGCTCCTTGATTCTGGCAAGAGCCTCCTCCAGTCGGAACGTAATCTGCACCGGGGCGCACGGTTCCCATTCGCCATCAGGCCGAGTACGGCAGCAAAGAATCCCATTGATAATCTTTTCTTCGTAGAACATGGTTATCCCTTCAGCTCTCCTTGAGCAGATGCGAGACGCTGGTGCTTGCCCCATTCCTCTATTTGTTCCGGCGTCATTTCATTCGGGCAGAACTCCAACATCAAGCGGTCAATTTCAGCTTGCTTGGCAGCGTTCTGCTTCTCCAGTTCAGCGTTCTGGTGCTCAAGGCCAAGAGCCGACGCCGACAGCCGGTCAACCTTTTCCGTTGCTTCTGCCAGTGCTACGGACAGCCCATTGCTCCGCTTCTCCAGTTCCTTGATCCGCTCGATCAGCGGAGCCTGTGCAGCGAGGGCGTAGGAGCGAAGCGTTTCAGCGTCGTAAATGTCGTCAGGTACGCACTCAGCAGCCTTGTCCACGCCGTCCTGCCAGCCGTACTCGGCGGCTTCATAGCGGTCGTGAATGCCGCGATCTTCAACGCCACATCCAAGCGCATGCGAGTTAAGTTCCGGCCAGATGATTTCCAGCGGTTCCGGCAATTCCGGCAGCTCCGCGATGCGCTGTGCCAGTTGGTCGGAGTTAGCCATTGCTGCCGCCTTTCTTCAACTGAGCCAACTGCACCCGGCCAAGCATTCGTTGAATATCAGAAGCCAGTGCGTCGCAGTCCCGTTCACGAAGTTCATCTGCGCACATTGCGAGCAAGGCTAAATCCGCATCGACCAGTGCCGGCTCCTGCTTGGCTAGCTGGAGGGATGGCCGGATTTCGCATGCAAGCCCATTTCCATCCTCGCCGCATCCTGGGGCCGGCTTCTCGCAAACACATTTGCCCCCGCCTTTCTGCGCGAGTGCGGCGTCAGGAGCAGCAGGCAAGGGCATCCAGTGGGTAATGTCGTCAAGGTCTCCTATGCGGCCTTGATAGGCTTCCATGTACCCGCCATGCTCGTTGCTTGTGTACTGTCCTTCGGTGACGGTGTAGAACTCGTGCTTGCTCGTGCCTTCGTCTTGTTCCACATATCGAAGCGACCGCACGGCAACCAGAACAACCACACCATGCTCTGGCTTCTGCTTATTCACGCTGATCCACGCATCCTTCCCGCTTGCGCAGGGGTGGGTGTAGAGGGGAATGGCACCTTCTCGATACGGATCGTCCTTATGCCTCAGCTCCTTTCCGTCGCTGCGCATCCACGCCACCGGCTCCTGCGAGAGATGGGAGAGGGCGGCGAGGGCTTCGAATGCTTCGTGTGCGCGCCTGAAGTCGCCCATCGTCACGCGAGGCGTAATCGTGTTGCGGTCCAAGAACGCTTGGAACTCAGGATCGGTTTGCGGTCGGACTTCCGGCTTATATGCCTCCGCGAACGGCTTCAATGCCGCAATTGCCTTGCTCAGTGCTTCGTTCATGCTTGCTCCTTGATTCCGCAGATGCTGGCGTTGGGTGTCGGTTAGCATGGTTGACTCTTGTGTGCGTCGCGCATGTGATCTGCAAGTCCGACGGATTTCACCTTGCGATTGCACTTCGGGCATTTCACCTTCGGCACAGGCAGGCTTTCGCGTGCGAATCGAACTTCATGCTTGGCGCAGCTATCGCAGCAACGCGGGTATCCGACCGCATCGCCCAGATATTCCCCGCACTGTTCGCACAATTCGCCGTCCAGCATCATGTCTGCAATGTCGCCCATCACTTAATCTCCAAACGCTTGGCCTGCACGAGCATTGCTCCCGGCACTTCCTTGCCTGCCTGGATCGCTTCCTTGATCGCGGTTTTGTCGATCTGCGGAGGCGGCGGCTCCGGCTGTTTCATAAACTCGGCCGGTATCAGCTTCTCCTCGAAAATGTCCACGCTCGGCGGGTTGCTCTTGATCGACAGCCGGAAGTGCGGGCAATCGATCTTCGACACGCCTGCAACCTCCATGCACGTCTGCAGATACGTCTTGATGTGCAGTGCGCGGTTCTCAATAGCCTTGCGCCGTGCTGCCATTTCCTGTTCGGCGGCCTTGATCGCTGCTGCGGTCGCTTCCAGGTTCTTGATGGCATACGCAACGTTTTGCGCCTTCACTTCGAGGGGGTGGGATTCCGCCTCAATCGTGTCGGCAATCGTCTGGCTATCGTTATCTGTCGCCATCAGAGCTTCCACCATGCGGCGGTGCTCTGCGGCGATGACGTACAGGGAGAGTGCAGTCATGTCTGGCTCCGATCAGAAGGGAATGTCGTCCGAAACGAAGTTGTCCGGCGTCGAATACTGTTGATCGCCAGCCGGGGCGGGACGCGCACCCTTCAATCGCTTCACAGGCACCAGGCTTGCAACCATCTTTGCCAGCGCTTCCGGTTCGCGCTTTTCCAGTATCTCTACTGCTGTCTGTTCGGTCTGCGGGTCGAAGAAGCCAGCAAATACCGGGCGCTCGCCAGTAGAGCCGTCTTTCTTCTCGTACTCTTCCATCTGGAGCAGGACGCCGACAGGCTTGTTCATCAAGGCCGGATAGATTTCCGCCTTACGCTTGACGACCTGCTTCGCAACGGTGTCGTACTCTTCGACTTCGCCGGCCTTGCTGTCGATGGTCTTGACGCGCAGGCAGGTCATGAGCGCCATGAGCTGCTTGAACCCGTAGATTTGCTTGCCATCTTTGTTGATCGTCCAGACGGAGAGGTAATCTGCACTCTGGCCGTGGTTCGATTCGAAGCTGAATTCAATGCCTTCGGTGCCCTGGTTGCTGACGACCTTCTTTGCCTTGGTGAACTGGCCGATGTACTTGCCGGTTTCCTGAATGCGACCGCCGCCGTTGTCTGCTTGCTTTGCTGCGTCAGTGTCGAGGTTGTAGGTGCTCATTGCTCTGTTGCTCCTGTGAGTTCGTAGTAGGAAGAAATTGCCGCGTCAACGGCTGCGAGGTCATTCGGGATGCGCTCCGAATCAAACAGGCCAATCGGGGCTTTCACCGTGTCATGGCCGCTATTCTTGGTGCTGAAGAAGTAGTCCTTGTCAGTGACCACAGTTCGCAGGACGATTGTGAAAAGGCCTTCCGGGGTGATCTTCTCGTCCAGCATCTTTCCGATGGTCTTGATCTTGGTGTTGCCTTGGTCGTCCGTAGCTGTATGGCTCATCAGGTACACGCGCACATCGTCCGGCAGGGAGTTGGCCGCGTTGAAGACTTCCCATGCGTGTTTTGCAATCTCGGTGAACTTGTCGTAGCCGCGCTCGTCAGAGCGGCGCATGAACTCGTTTGCCAGGACATACTGAAAATCGTCAATCACGATCACCTTGCGCTTGGTCTTGCGCATCAGGGCGCCGATTACCTGCCAATCGTCAGAGACGAAGACGTTGCCGGTCTTGTTGGATTCCGGATGGAAGTACGACCATCCCTTAGAACGGAAGGGGAGTGGCTTCTTGACTACTTGAATCAGCAAGGTGTTTGCCGGGTCCAGGTTGCGCATCGAGGCGGATTTGCCCGTTCCCGATTCGCCTAGTATCACTGTGCTTATGCTCATTTGCTCTCTCGCTCTGTTTAAGGTTTCGCTCGAATTGCTCTTGTCGTTCTCGTTTATCCTGCTGCTCACAGAATTCGGTAAAACTGCGCTTGGCTCCGCTCATATTTGCCTCAGTTCGCTGGAGAGCAGCGCCTGACGCCCCTGCAAGATCCGCTCAACGTGCCTGTCGTTCTCGCGCTGCTGCTGGATGTGCTTGAGCGTGTAGCCGATGTGGGCGAGCTGGCGACGCAGCCACCACTTGCGCATGCATCGCGTCACAATGGCCGGCCAGTAGGCGAGGAGGCGAGCGGTCGTCATGCAATCACCATCACATCGACGCAGACAACCTCCTCGTCGTCGCAGTACAGTTCCTCGAAAGACTCCTGGATGTACTTGACGCTGATGCCGATGGCGTCGGTGATTTCGATGAAGCCTGCCTTCTTGATCTTTACGATTGCGGTGATCATCTCTTCCTCCTTGTTGTTCGGATTGGCTGCTCGGGAGACTCTTAAAAATCCGGCCGCATTTCTCGGCGCATCTCGTCGCGGATGTCGCGCCAATACTCCGAAGCTTCTTCGCGATCTTCTGCCTTGCGCTGCTCCCAGCTCGGCAGGTTCTCGTCGCAGTAATTCTTGGCTTCGCGCAGTTGCGCGGCCGTGAACATCGTGGAGAGGTCAACCTGCGTCTTGTGCAGGGCGATGCTGATGATTTCGTAGCCGTCGGGCGTCAGTTCGCCGTAGAGGTCAAGGCACACGTCGCCGACGAAATACTCAGCGAGGTAGCTGGCTGACGAATCAACGGTCGGCTGGCCGAACTCGATTGCGTGAACGTCGATGCGCTCTGCGACTGTGTTCATTCCCCATCTCCCCTTCGTTGCTGGTGGTAACGATTGCTTAAGGAGAAGTATAGGAATACCGATATGGAGTGTCAATAGGAATTCCGATAAAAGTGCAAAAATATTGGAATTTATCGGAAGGGCGAAAAAAATCCCGCCGAAGCGGGATTCAGGGAGGGATGTCGCAGTTATGCAAAAATAAGGCCGCTATCTACCTGACCAACGAGCGTTAAAAGCTGCTCGGCGTCACTACCGACGGTGTCCGTCAGGGTTGTGAGTTTAGAGGGCGTCGCTTCAAGGTTTTGCGCGGTGAGATAGCCAGTGCTGAAGATCGCCCAGTCCACACGGTTCTGGAAGAAGTCTTTCCCATCGACGCCGTCCGCGACACCCAGTGCTGCAGTCGTCATGTCAATGACGAGCTGCCCTCTGGATTTTTTCGCAAGTTCGCCCGCCCAGTAGGCGAGGCCGTCAGTATCGGGGGCCTTATTAAAAACATTTTGATAGATGGCTGTAACAAAAGCATTTGCCGATTGCGTCGTCGGGTATATCGCTTTAACAATGTCGAGTGAAAAGATCGTGTCAGCGACCGCCTGGAGACCGTGTGCTGCCTTTTGTTGTGCCCAGTAGTTGTAGCCATCCTTCTCCGGCGCTCTGCGGAAGGCCGCGATGTAAATCTGTACAAGCTCGGCATCGATTCCGCCGTAGATTTGGAGGTCTGAGGCTTTTGCTGCTGCATCACTAAACCGAAGGGTCTCAATGTCTCGGCATATCGCCATGTTGCCGGCCGGATCTTTGATTAAGAAGCTATTGCCGCGCAGTTTCGCAAATTTTGTGTGCGCCGCCTGCAGATTGACCCACAACGTGTCGTTTCCCTCCCCGCCGTGGAAAGTGTCCAGGCCAGCTATATTGACAAAAGTGTCATCCCCGGCGCCTCCATACACGATGTCAGAGCCGCCGTTAGGCGATAGCCAGTTAGCGTGTGAGCTGCCGGTGATGATGTCGTCGTAATCTGATCCAGAGGCGTTCTCGTAGTCACCGGCCAACCAATAGAAAGTTGTCGGACTTGGTGAGGTTGCCTCGGCAAGAAGCATCGCCACGCCAGCTTTGGTATCAACTAGATCGGATACGGCCGCGTCCGGCAGGACAAGCACCCAACCCTGATTGGTGCCAGAAACATCGATAGTGTCGTTCCCGCTTGCATCCCAACGGGTTTCATACATGCCGTGTATTGATAGCTCGTGCGTCGAGTTCCCGGCATTGGTCTGCATATTCTTTCCGTACAGGTATTGCAAGGCAATGACGTCCATTAGCATTGGCGTGGCTGGATCCCAGCTAATAGAGTTGTAGTTGTAGTCATCCTCGTACGACATGATTGTGAACCAATCATGGTCCATATAGGAGAGGCCAATATCGCTAAGAGTTGGCCGCCCAGTGCCACCGTCATCGTGAGGATGCTTTAGGCCGAGCGCGTGACCGATTTCGTGTAGGAACAGAAAATACCCGGCTGAGCCTGGTTCGTAGCTCGGCAAGTAATTGGCCTGACTATTTACATTCAGGAAGACGTCGCCAGGAGCGCCGGCATAGTAGTGCTCGTTATAGTCGGCGCCAGGGAAGACGGCTCTGCCCCACATCGAGCTGGAGGGGAAGATAAGTGCTGCGCCGCTAAGAGAGATCGTGACATCGGAATATGGCGCCGCCCAAATGGGGGAGCTATATGCACCGGTGTAAACAAAGTTCACGTTCGCATAGTAAGAGACCGAGTCGAAGATAAGCGACATTTGGCTGGCAACGGCTCCTGGGCTTATCCAATACTCCCCGAGAAGCCCATTTGAAACGCTCCACCGTATTGTCCTGCTCGAATCTACGGCCCAATAGTAGCCGTGCGTGGCGGCGTCAATGAGAGGGTCGCCGGTCAGCGCGAAGGGGAAGGATGACGGAGTTGCCATGTTGCACCTAGGAAATGACTTGGAGCCGCAATTGAACCGTAAACCTATTGCTGCGCCAACCCATATCTATGGGGCTACTCCTTCCCCAATCGGATCAGCACGCCATCCCGGCCATACCGACGCAGCAGCTCATCTATCAGCTCGCCGTCCGAGTAGTCCTTTAGGTCGCGCCTAGTCGCTAAGCTCTGCTCCAGTCGCGAGACGATCTCGGCATTCAAAGAACGCGGGATCTTCCTGGCTGCCTTTTCAAGTGACGACTTCAAATCAGGTTGCATCCGCAGCCCAAAAGGTGCGATGTTTTGTAGTTTTTGCTTTGCCATGCGGCAAGGGTATGTACTCCCTCGTCGCAAAAGTGGCTACAGATTTGTAACTACTTGCGGCTGAAAATTGCTTTAGATCATGGTGTCGCAAGATGGTGATCGAACAGGGGTATACGCCAATTCTTCTTTGCAATATACTGGTTTTATATACAGTAAATTCTGCTCTCCGCTTGGCCTCTGAATGCTCCAGAACCGCAGAAACAACTGGTTGCACTTCCTTGGTGCAACCAATTTCCTATAGGTGTAGTCTTAACCTTACGGCGTGGAGGGGATATGTATAGACAGCTAGATAAGTTTGTCGAGGTCCTGCGGGCGGCGCATCCGTACCTTGAAATTGAAGACAGGAATGCCCTCGCTGAGTTGGCGATCCTTTGGGCGAATCGCGCTATAGAGAAAGCCGGTAAGGTTACTCCGAATCCCGGTCAGTCCCTGATTGATTCGCGCCAATCCTCGCCAGGTCGATGACTTTCTTACGCCACTCGGGATTTGATTGGCCGTACAAGGCAATCAGCTCGGCAAGCTCGATAGTGAGGGCAATGCCATTCTCGGGGAGGTGGCTGGCGTCATGTGGATGGATATGGCCCACTTCTGAGAATTTCCTCGGGCCTTTCCCTGTTTCAAGCCAAAGCGGACTTACTCCCAGCGCCGCCGCCATGCTCGCGACGTAACCGGTCCCGGCACTCTCGCCGTTCTCCAGTTCTGACAGGGTTGACTGCTTAATTCCAACTTTAGCCGCCAACTGCTGCTGTGTCAGGCCAGCATCCTTCCGCGCTTCACGAACGCGCTTACCGATAGACATATCGGAATTCTGATGTAGAAAAACATCGGAGTTCCGATTGACTTTAAACATCGGAACTCCTATATTATTGCCTATGGACATTGCAAATCTTATTCATCGTCTGCAGGAAAAGGGGTTGACCCAAACGGCAATCGCTGAAGAGGTCGGGTGCGGTCAATCGACGATCAGTGAGATGGCAAGCGGGAAGATCGGGACCGTCAGGCCGTCTTATCGCGTCGTCGATGGGCTGCTCAGGCTCGCAGAACGTAACGGGTTGAGGTCAGCGCAAAAGGACGGATCTCCGCGCCGCCGCCGTACAGATAAACCAGTGTAGACCCCAGCCTTGCCGGTGGACTTCGGTTCACCGGCTTTTTTTGCGGCTCGTTTTAGTTCTTTGACTTTGCGCAAATTGAGGATGGTCATAGTTTTTGTCGGTTTTAGTTGATCGTTGAGAAAAGAATAGTTCAAGGGAGAGAAAACATGTTGTGGAATAGCTCACAAGAATCTTGGAGGCAGTTCGCAATCCGCTGCTTCAAGCAATCCATCGGCGACCAGGATCTGAACCATGAGGCCGCCGTTGATAACTTCGTGCAGATCCACAACGGGCAGGGCGCACAGGCGAAGACTGGCCTGCACTTCAATCCCGCAAGCGTTACCGAGGCTAACCGCCTGAAGGCAAATAACGCGACGTTCTGGCGTTACGTCGAGCGCGACGAGTTCTTCGAGATGCTGCCGTATGTGCTGGCATCCATGACGGAAGAAGCAAAGCTGGCCTTTGCATCTCAGTATCTCGCGCCTGCCGGCCTTGCTGTCCGCTTGATGGACAAAGACGAGACCGACGAATTCAACTTTGAGCATGTCGCAGAGACGCAAGACGCTGGCTGCGAGGCTTTGACCAAGGCGACCAAGGCCGCCATCCATTCCACGCCCGAGAACTTGGCTGCCGCAGAAATGGCCGTTGACCGCGCCATTGAGAAGTTCAAGCGCACCCGCGCAATCATCGCCGCTGTTCGCAACGCAGGTAAGAAGACTGGCGCCGCGATCGGCAAGCTTATCCACCGCAAAGACAAGGTGACGCAATGAACTACACCAACACCCAATCCCTGCCTTACCGCATCGCAAAGCTGCTCTATACAGAAGGCCCGATGCCGTCCGAAGGAATCATTGCGCTCCTGCCCGCTGATCCTGAGCGCTCTGTTCGCTCCACCATCGGCCGTATGTGCTTCGAAGCCGATCTGGAGAACAGCAAGGGGATGATCCAAATCCGCGCCCACCTGCGCCGCCACTTCGCGGAGAAGTTCGGCGACAAGTCCAAGGTTGCTGAGCCGCGTGCCTCGATCCCGTTCCGTCCGCTCCAGTCTCTGCCGTGGGCGCAGCACAAAGACCGCCTGCGCGAGATTTCCTTTATCGGCCTGGGCGGGGTGGCATAGCCATGAAGCACGTCTTCCGCCTCGCTCATCAGGTAGCCCGCCAACGAGCCGTTCAGGCCGTCCAAAACGCGCCCGAAGGGTTTGTGGTGGAAGTCAAGGAGCCGACGCGCTCCCTCGATCAGAACGCGCTCATGTGGCCGCTGCTGCAGGAACTGTCCCGCCAAGTCAACTGGTACGGCCAGCACCTGAGCGACGAGGAGTGGAAGGACGTTCTGTCGGCATCCCTGAAGAAGCAAAAGGTTGTGCCGGGGATCGATGGCGGGTTCGTGGTTTGTGGGCAGCGCACTAGCAAGATGACCAAGGCGGAGTTCTCCGACTTGATCGAGCTCATCTACGCCTTCGGTGCGCAGCATGGGGTGAACTTCAACGAAGTGAGGGCAGCATGACCGTCGCAGACACCAGCATTCAGGCATATGCCGATCTGAAAGACACGGGCGCTCTCGGCCGTCAGCAGACGCTGATCCTGGCAGCAGTGATCCCCGGCGCCCGTTACACCCGTTCCGAGCTGGCAGACATTACCGGCCTGCCGATCAATGCGGTGTGCGGCCGTATCAATGAGCTGGTGAAGGCTGGCCGCCTGGAAGACGGATCGCCGCGCCAGTGCCGCATCACCAAGCACACGGCAAAGACCGTGCGCCGGCCGGAAGTGGACGGAGCCTAAGGCATGTGGAGCAAGAACAAGAAGGCGCCGACCAAGGACGAGAAGCAGCACATCGAGGCGGTGAAGTCCCTCCCGTGCTCGGTGTGCGATGAATCCGGGCCGAGCGAGTGCCACGAGGTAAAGCAAGGGCAGTGGTTCACATCGATTGCGCTTTGCCCTGACTGCCACCGTGGAAGCGTGAATGGCCTGCATGGGCAGCGGCGCCTCTGGAGCGTGTTGAAAATGGACGAAATCGACGCCCTCGCGGTGACGATTCAGCGGCTGATGGTGGGAGCGTAGGAATGGATTGGTTCCGCATGTATCAGGAGTTCGCGTCAGATCCGAAGGTGCAGAGCATGCCCGAGGCTATGCAGCGCCGTTTGGTCATGCTTCTTTGCCTGCGGTGCAGTAACGCCCTTGTAACGTTACAGGATGACGAGATTGCGTTTGCCCTGCGTATCAGCGAAGAGGAACTGGCCGCCACCAAGGCACTGTTTCAGCGCAAAGGGTTCATCGATGAGGGGTGGGAAATCCTCAACTGGGACAAGCGCCAATTCGTCTCAGACTCAAGCGCAGAGCGGGTTGCAAGGCATCGGGCCAAGAAGAAAGAAGAGGCTCAACAGGCTTGTAACGTTACCGTAACGCCCCCAGAACAGAACAGAACAGAAACAGAACAGAACAAAGAAACCCCTCCCGCGCCGCAAAGCGTCGCTCGTGCTGCCCCTGGTGGATTCGAGAAGTTCTGGGCTGCTTACCCCCGCAAGGTCAGCAAGGGAGATGCCGAGAGGGCGTTCAAGAAGCTCAAGCCTGATGCCGACCTGCTGGAGACGATCCTGAAAGCCGTGGAAGCCCAGAAGGGCGGCGAGGCGTGGTGCAAGGACGGCGGGCAGTACATCCCGCATCCGGCAACGTGGCTCAACGGCAAGCGGTGGGATGACGAGGTTGTGCCGTACAAGCCGGTCAACCCGAAGCAGTCGGCTGGCTCCTGGTGGCTGACCGAGGAAACGAAGCTGGCCAAGGCTCGGGAGGTTGGAGTCGGCCCGGCGCTCCCGGGTGAATCGGCGCAGTCGTGGGAAGGCCGCATCCGAGCTGCAATCGACAACGGCGGCAAACCTCCCGCAGCTCGCGCCAGTCCTGCCGTGACGATTTCGAGCGGTCCGACAAAGGTAGAGGTAACGGTAGACAAATCGCCGGAAGCTGCGGCAGCAAGAAGCGCGGCGCTTAAGGCGGCATTGAGGAAGGAGGCGGCATGAACGAAGTAACTAAACCTGTCCTACGGTACCACGGTGGCAAGTTTCGCCTTGCACAGTGGGTTATGTCGTTTTTTCCGGAGCACACCTGCTATGTGGAGCCGTTTGGGGGCGCTGCTGGGGTTCTTCTCCAAAAAGAGCGCGTCTATGCTGAGGTCTACAACGATCTCGATCGCTGCGTCGTGAACTTTTTTAATGTGATTCGGGATCCGGAAACTCGAGCTAGGCTGATTGATGCAGTCGTGCATACGCCTTATGCCCGCGAGGAGTTCGACGGGGCTTGGGATCCTACCGACGACGCGATCGAGGAGGCTCGTCGTTTGGCAATCAGAGCTCAAATGGGTTTTGGTTCGGCCGGAGCAACAAAGGGGACTACCGGATTCCGTATTGACACCAAGCGCGAGTATGGAACGGCACAGCACTTGTGGGCGCTTTACCCGGAGTCGATCGCAATCGCTGGCCAGAGGTTTTCCGGCGTGTTGATAGAAAACCGCCCGGCGATCGAGGTTATGAAACAACACGACGGCCCGCAAACTCTGCATTTCGTGGATCCGCCTTACATGCTTGGAACGCGCGTCCTCCAATCTAACGGTCGCGGCTATTACAAGCACGAGATGACGGATGACGATCATGCCGAGCTTTTGGAGGCTTTGCTCGAGCTGGAAGGCTACGTGGTGTTGTCTGGCTATCCGTCAGAGCTTTACAACAGCAAGCTTCAGGAATGGGCTCAATATCAGACGAAGGCGAGGATTAGCGCCGGCCGAGGTACCGCTTTGAGAACTGAGGTCGTATGGATCAATCCGGCTTGTAGTGCCGCGCTCGAGCTGGAAGAGCGGCAGCAAAGGATGTTCGCATGAAAGCCCAACCCGGCCACCTGGCCCACTCAACCCTGAACCTCAAGCAGACACAGAAGGTTCGCAAGGAGTTGAGCAAGGCAACGACAGCGCACTACGCGCTGAAGAAGATCCAACCTGTATTGGAGTGGAGGCGGAAATGAGCGAGGAATACTTTTTCGAGGTGGGGCTGGCGGTAGTCGTGCTGGCTGCGGTTGGTCTGTCGAGCATTGTGGTTTGGGCTTGGTGGGGATGAAAGACCGGTTCCAGTGCGAGGTTCGATTTCTGCTCTCGATCTCGGCTGACAAATCCAGGGTAGCCAGCTACTTGGAGATAGTCGAGAAGCGGCGTGGCAGGCCGGAGGCAGAACGACTCCGAGCAGCGGCGAAAGAGCAGTGGTTAGCGGGAAACCGTGGCAAATGGGGAGACTGGCGTGATGACGAAAGAACAGCAGGAAGCGGCGCTGAAGCTTGCGAACTGGCTGCTTAACCCGGAAGGCGGCGGGTTCGCGGTTGGGCCGTGGGAGCGGGACATGGCGCGGATTGTGGTGGGATTGCCGCCTGTGGAGTGTGTGAACGTGAAAGGGGATGTGATGGACGAAAAGAGGCTGACAAAGTATGGGCGCGTGACCATTGAAGGCGGCCAGATCACGGTCGAGGACTTTGGTGGCGCAAATACTACATGCCGTGACGTGGCAATCATGGCCGCTGCTTGGGCAATTGGCGAACTTCAGCGCGAAATGCTCAAGACGATTGAGCGTCCGGGCGGCGGCAACATCGTCGTCGGATAACCGCAGCACAGTGAAAGGGGATGGGGATGAAACGAGGTTTTACTTTGATTGAACTGATGATCGTGATTGCCATCGTGGGAATCTTTATCAGTGCTGCGACCGCCGTTGGCGGTGGCTTGGCGGGCAATTCGAGTGTGTCCTTTGGCTTCAACGGCATGACGGAAGTGCGCTGCATCGACGGTTACAAGTTTGTCATCGGCGCGGAAGGTCAGGCTCGGCAAGTTCTGGACGAGTTCGGCAAAGGGGCTAAGTGCAAATGAGCAAAAGCCAGCTAGAAGAACAGTTCGCCCTGCAGATCAAGGCAGTCGGCCTGCCGGAGCCAGTGCGGGAGTTCAAGTTCCATCCCGAGCGCCGCTGGAAACTGGATTTCGCTTTCGTAGACCTCAAGCTGGCCGTGGAAATCGAGGGCGGAATCTGGAACGGCGGCAGGCACACGACCGGCGCCGGCTTCATCAAGGACTGCGAGAAGTACAACGAACTGGCATTGATGGGCTGGCGGCTGCTGAGATACCACGGCGGTGCGGTCAGGGACGGATCGGCAATCAGGCAGGTTGAAGTCGCAATCAGGTTATTGGAGAAATTCGGACATGGCAGCAAGTAAAAAGCCGCGCAAGAAGTACAAGCCCCGCTTTGCGCCGGCAATCCCCATCGTCTTCGGACTGGCAAGCGAGAAGAAGACCGATCTGCGCTTGCCGTATCACTTGAGCCTGGAGGCGCTGAGAACCGGCCATGGCACCGCCGACGACGCGCACACGATCCTTTCGAGCCTGCTTGTGGCTCGGGAACTGGCGGCCAAGTTCAACGGGGCTGATCTGAACGACGCTTTGGAAGCTATCGCAGCCGTCAAGGAGCGGGGCGACGCCGGGAGATGGGGAGTATCGGGCGACCAGTTCAAGGCTATTTCTGCTGCTCTCGTTCTATTTGACGAAATGCAGGACGCATCCACCCGGCGCGAAGTTCGGGGGGCTATTCAGAAGGTTTGGAGGGAGGCGGCGTGATGTTTGGGGATGTTGAGCAAAAAATAGAGCGCAGAGACCACTACGACGAAGGGGCGGCTGCTTATAAGGCTGGCAAGGAGTGGTGGGAAAACCCACATGTCGGCCCTACGGGCTCAAAGACGGCGACGCAAGCGTGGCTCGCGGGCTGGTGCTTTGCCAAGCAATGTGCAGAGAAGCAATGACCCGCACCAAATCTCTAGAAGCATGGTTCGCCGCCCTGACCGTGGGCGGGAGGATGAGCCCGGAGAGGAGCAGGGCGCTTCCAGCAAACCGGTATCAAGACCCATCAAAAACCGTCCGACTCGGACCGCGAAAGGAGGTGACAGTGGATCGAATGTCAGACAAAGAGCAGGCCGACACGCTCCTGTTGGAGTGGTTCCGGTGGGCGAAGCAATGGCGCCCGAACCTTGGAGCGCCCAGGATCGCCCCATATTGCCGCCAGTCGGAAAGCTCCAAGCAGTACGACGACGCGGCAGACCTGACGCATGACCGCGTGTACCAGAAGGAGATGGAGAACGTGGAGTGGTGCGTTGACGCTTTGGCAGTGCCCTTGCAACAGGCCATCGGGACAGAGATGCGCAATCGCGAGGTCAATGCCAAGGTGTGGCGCAATCCGGCAAACCGGAGCTATTCCGAGGCGCTGGAGGCGATTGTGCCTGTGATGAAGAAGCGTGGACTTTTTGACTAGGAGGTAGTGATGGCGCAGTTTAGAAAGAAACCGGTGGTAATCGATGCAGTGCAATATTCTCGTCGTTTTGGCTGGCCGGATTGGTTTCACGATGCCGTTTCACGCAATGACATCGTGGTTCATAGCACCGGCAAGTTTGCATCACCTGAAGAACCCTGCTACTGCGAGATCAAGACCTTGGAGGGGGTGATGCGCGCCGACGAAAACGACTGGATCATTCGCGGCGTAAAGGGCGAGATTTACCCATGCAAGCCCGACATCTTTGCGGCAACGTACGAGCCAGTCAATCCGTTGCGAGGGCTGCTCGAAACGCTTCCCAAGTCGGACGCGCCCCGCGTCGAAGGCTCGAAGAACACGATTGCCTAAAAAATGCTTGTAAACCGTTTTCCTTTGTGCAAGAATTTAGGTGTGGTGGGCAAGTCACGCCCCTACACTTTGAAAGCCCTGCCATAAACCGGTGGGGCTTTTTGCTTTCGGAGGTCGCCATGACGAACGAAGAAGTGCGCCGCAGCATGAGTTTCGGCATCGGCTCCCCGAAAGACCCCAAAGACATGCAGTTCAGCATCGTCCACAAGGACATCGACCTCCAGACATGGGAAAAGATCGTGCTGGAGCTGGTCGCGTGGCCGAGGGATGAACGAATCTCCTGAGGAAGTTAAAACCTCTTTGCCCGCCTAGCGCGGGCTTTTTTATTTCCCCCTTTGAAAAAAAATCAAAGGAAATCAATAGAAATCAAAGGAATCAACCGTGGCTAAAGGCGGAAAGCGTGAAGGCGCGGGCCGCAAGCCTGGTACGCCCAACAGACTGACTAAGGATGTGCGAGACGCCATCCTACAAGTGGCCGATGGGTTGGGTGGTGCCGATCAAATGCTGGAGTGGGCGAAGTCTGACCCGGTGAATGAGCGCATCTTCTGGTCGCAGATATTCCCGAAGCTTCTGCCCAAAGAAGTGAAGCAAGAGCTGACCGGGCCAGACGGCGGGCCACTTGAAACCGTTACTCGCGTCGAGCTGGTGCCGATGACAAAGCATGGCGACAGCAAGGATTGAGATCCCCGAGAAGCTGATCCCGATATTTGAGGGTGAGGCTGACGTAAGGGGGGCGTACGGCGGGCGAGGATCGGCCAAAACGCGCTCGTTCGCCAAGATGGCGGCGCTTCGCGGCTACATGTACGGAATGGCCGGCGTTACGGGCCAGATTCTGTGCGCTCGCCAGTTCATGAACTCGCTTGAGGATTCCTCGCTGGAGGAGTGCAAGCGGGCGATTGAGGACGAGCCGTTTCTTAGCGCCTGGTACGACATCGGCGACAAGTACATCAAGAGCAAGTGCGGGCGGATTCACTTCTCGTTCGCCGGCCTTGATCGGAACATCGCGAGCATCAAGTCCAAGGGCCGCATCCTGCTCTGCTGGGTGGATGAGGCTGAGCCGGTAACAGATGAGGCGTTTTCAGTCCTGATCCCAACGCTTCGCGAGGAGGGGGAGGGATGGAACGCTGAATTGTGGGTGACGTGGAACCCGAAGCGGAAGAAGGCTGCCGTTGAGAGCCGGTTCAGGCATTCGGGTGATCCGCGCATCAAGATAGTCGAGCTCAACTGGCGTGATAACCCGAGGTTCCCCGCAAAGCTTGAGCGTGACCGCCAGCGTGATTTGGCAGAGCGGCCAGACCAGTATGACCACATCTGGGAGGGCGCTTACCTGATGGTTGTTGAGGGGGCATATTTCGCCTCCCATCTGACCAAGGCGAAGGCGGAAGGGCGAATCGGCCGAGTTGCTGCTGACCCGAACCTGATGCTCCGCGTGTTCTGTGACTTGGGCGGCACTGGAGCGCGGGCGGACGCCTTCTCCATGTGGGTTGAGCAGTTCGTCGGTCGAGAGATCCGCGTTCTTGATCACTACACAGCGCAAGGACAGCCACTGGCGACACATCTGGAGTGGTTGCGCGAGCGTGGATATACGCCAGGAAAAGCCTCGATTTGGCTGCCTCACGACGGCGACACGCAGGACCGTGTGCACGACGTCTCATTTAAGTCCGGGTTTGAAGCCGCAGGCTACGCCGTTGAGGTGGTTCCGAACCAGGGCAAGGGCGCCGCCAAGATGCGAATTGAAGCCGGCCGCAGGTTGTTCCCGATGATGTGGTTCAACGAGGCCACCACAGAGGCTGGACGCGCTGCCCTCGGCTGGTATCACGAAAAGAGGGACGAGGAGCGCGGCATTGGCTTGGGCCCGGAACATGATTGGGCTAGCCATGACGCCGATTCATTCGGCCTTGGCTGCATCGTCTACGAGCAGCCGGCAACGAGCGGACCTCAGCCGATCAACTATCGAAGGAAATACCTAGCATGAACGAAATCGACGATCTGCCGCTTCCCGAGAAGCTGGAAAAGCTGCTGCGCATGGTGGTCATGGGCCGCACTGACGCTGCTGTAAAGCTGGCTGAAGTGCTGGCAAACGAGCTCAAGAAGCCGGAACCGAAAAAGGCCAAGTAATGGCAAAAATGGACGACATCCAGCTCCTTTCCTTGCTTCAAGCAAAGGAAGAGGAGGCCGCTGTTTTCGTGCACGGCACTCTTGCCGGTGAGCGCGAAAAGGCCATGCGTGAGTATTACCGCGAGCCGTACGGCAACGAGGAAGAGGGCTGGAGCACGATTGTCTCGTCCGACGTGCAGGACACGGTGGAATGGATTCTGCCGTCTCTGCTCAAGATTTTCACCAGCACTGATGAGGCGGTTTCGTTCGAGCCGACGCGCCAGGAAGATGTGAAGGGCGCCGAGCAGGCCACGGATGCCTGCAATTACGTGTTCTACAAGCAAAACAACGGCTTCCTGACGCTCTACACTGCGTTCAAGGACGCTCTGTGGGCGAAGAATTGCGCCGTCATGTGGCGCAAGCATGACGAGGAAATCCCGAAGACGGAAATGCTCAAGGGGCTGACCTTCGAGCAGATCGCTATGATTCAGCAGGAAAAGGGCGCGGAGATCGTCCAGGCTGGCGAGCCTTATCCGGCAGTCGGCCCTGATGGGCAGCCGATGCTGGATGAGATGATGCAGCCGGTCATGCTGGTGGATGTGCGCCTGAAGACCGTCGAAAAGCGCTCCATCGTCAAGGTCGAGGCATTCCCGCCGGAAGACCTGCTTGTTGAGCGCAATTGGACGAGCCCGCTGCTGCAAGAATGCCCGTACGTGGCCCGCCTGATGCGCGTCACGCTGTCCGACTTGCGCCAGATGGGTTATGACGTCGATGCTGACGACTTCGCATCCGGCGATGCCGCAGCAGAGACCAGCGCAGACGCAGAATACCGCGTGAATCGTAGCGGACAGGGCGATTTCAATGAGATCGAGCCCGACGACGAGAGTCAAACCGAGGGCTGGCTGCGCATCGAGTTTGTGCTGGTGGACTTCGACGGTGACGGCATTGCCGAGCGCCGCTGTATCTACCGACTGAAAGACAAGATCCTCAAGAACGAGGAAGTTTCGCATGTACCCATTGCGACCTCTTCCCCGATTCTGAACCCGCACCGCTGGGACGGCATGAGCATTGCCGAGGCGGTAAGCGATTTGCAGCAGCTCAAAACCGAGCTGACGCGCCAGATCCTGAACTCCCTGTACCTCGCGAACAATCCGCGAACCAAGGTGCTTACGGATGCCCAGTGGAGCCCGATGGCGAATCTGGATGATCTGCTGGACAGCCGCCCGGGTGGCTTGCTGCGCCAGCGTGATCCAAACGCGATTCAGGAGCATGTAACGCCTTGGGTGGGCGGCCAAGCCTTCCCGATGCTCGAGTACGTTGACGGCATGCGGGAAAACCGGACCGGCGTCACGCGTTACAACCAGGGCATCGACGCAAACAGCCTGAATAAGACGGCGAGCGGCATCAACCAGATCATGTCCGCGTCGCAGCAGCGCATCGAACTGATTGCCCGCATCTTCGCCGAAACGCTGGTTAAGCCGATCTTCCAGGGCATCCTGAAGCTGCTGACCGATGGCGGCATGGACAAGCTGGCCTTCCGCTTGCGCAATGAGTTCGTGGAGTACGACCCGAACGAATGGCGCGACTGGTACGACATGACGGTCAATGTCGGCCTCGGCACTGGCGACAAGAATCAGCAGTTGGCGCATCTGCAAATGATCTTCCAGAACCAGATGTCTCTGCTGCAGCTTGGCGTGGCGACACCCAAGCAGATCTACACGACCATGCAGAAGATCACCGAGAACGCCGGATTTAAGAACGTCGGCGACTTCTGGGTAGATCCTCAGGGCCCTGGGGCGAACCCGCAGGGCGCCCAGCTTCAGCAAGCGCAGCAGGCCATCGCACAACTACAGCAAAAGATCGCGCAGCTTGAGCAGGACAAGACAATCGACTTTAAGAAACTGGAGATCGATGGCTTCAACGCCGAGACCAACCGCCTGAAGGTGGTCGGCACCGGCATGCAGCCGGCCGAGGTCGCGGCGCTTGTGCAGCAGACCGTAATGCAGCTTCTGTCGTCCCCCGACGTCCTGCCGGGGCAGCAGATGCCGCCGCCGCAGCCGATGCAGCACCCACAACAACAACCGCCACAGGGCGGTTTTTTTACGCCTGAAGGAATGTAACCATGTCCCAATTCATCAAGACCGGCGACACACTGGTGGTTAACCTACAAGTCGGCGAGTCTCTCCGCGTCCGTGCCGTCACCGGCACTTATTCCGCTCGCATCATCGCAGGCGCGGCGTCGCTTCCTGTGTCGCTTGCAAGTGGCGCAACTGGCGCGGCTACGTATTCCGGCTATTCCAGCGCTGTGAAGATCGAAATCACGTCCGCTGGCTTGGTTGAGTACGACAGCGGCACTGCGCCTTCGCTGAGCAGTAGCGGGGCGGCAACGCCAATCATCCTCGCCCAATCCGGCGTAGCGTCGAGCGTGACGGGGACGACGAGCGAGACGACGCTGGCGAGCATCACCATTCCGGGCGGGATGATGGGGGCGAATGGAAGTTTGCGGATTACGCCATTTTTTTCGGTCACGAACAGTGCGAACAACAAGACGCTAAAGGTCAAGTTGGGATCAACAGCGTTCTCGTCCCTCGCGGTAACAACCAGCGCAACCACAACACTCCTTGTCGCTGTGAGGAATAGAGGGAGCGCATCATCTCAGATAGCTATGTCGTCTACTGGCGTCGGCATTAGCACCATCGCCCCTCAATCTGGCTCCGTTGATACGGCAGTTGACCAGGTGCTGACAATTACCGGTCAGCTCGCAAGCACTGGCGAAACGATCACCCTCGAAGGCTACACCGTAGAGGTCCTGCCAGCATGAAGCACATCGACCTGATCAAAGGCGCGAACGAGGCTGGCGAGCCGACCATTTCCCCCGCCGAGCCTTTCCCCGCTGACGCCATCGCCATTGTGTGCGACGGTAAGAGCTACATCGTTTATCAGCCGGGGGATGAGCTTCCGCCGCCTCCCGTAACCGAAACAACCGAAGCCGCCTAGAGCGGCTTTTTTTATGTCCGAACAACTGCACAAAGACGCGCAGCGGGGCCAAGAGGCCGCACAAGTGCTCGATAACCAGGCGTTTCAGCGCGCAATGGCCTCGCTGAAAGAGGAAATCACCAGGCAGTGGAAAGCGTGCCCGGTGCGCGACAAGGAAGGGCAGCTCTTGCTGCTCCAGCTGGCAAAGCTCACGGACAAGTTTGAAGGCATTTTGACCGGGATGGTGGAGACCGGGAAATTCGCGCAGCGCAAGCTCATTGACGATGAACTTCGCAATGAGAGCGCAGCGCGTCGAGCACTCCGCCGCATTCTTTAAGGAGTAACCCGCAATGACAGGTGTAGCGCAAGCAGCCGATAGCATTGAGGATCTGGCAGCGTTTCTTGGTGGGGAACCTGAAGAGGCCCACGACGACGAGGAACAAGCCGAGAGCCAGCCGGACGACGGTGTAGGCGACCAGCAGGACGACGCATCTGATGAATCATCCGAGAACGATCCTCAGGACGAAGACGAGGACAACCGTGAGGATGAGGAAAAGCCCGAAGATCAGACAAGCGAGCGGAAATTCAAAGTCCCAACCAAGGGCGAGGACGGGCAGGAGATCATAGAAGAAGTCTCCGAGCAAGAGCTTATCGCCGGGTTTCTCCGTCAGAAGGCGTTCACGCAGAAGACAATGGAGCTATCCGACCGCGAGCGTAAGGCGGCCGAGATCGTGCAACAAAAGGTCACGGAAGCCAGCCAATACGCGCTGCAGCAGGCCCAAATGGCAAGGGCGGCTGTGGTTCAACTCGCGGGACTGAAGTCGGAACAAGAACTTGCAGACCTTGCGCAATCCGATCCGCACGCGTGGATTCAGGAACAACAGCGCATGAAGCATATCGGCGCGCTCCTCCAGCAACTGGAGGGCACGATCACGGCCGAGCAACAGAAACTGCAAGAAGCGCACAAGCAGGCAGAGCGCGAGCAAATCGCGAAGGCATGGGAAGTCCTCACCGCAAAGGGGATTGATCAAGCCAAGCTCGGCGACATCTACGGCAAGGTGATGGAAGCCTACCAGGTGACGCCGGCGCAACTCGGAAAACTGCTGGAGCCGGGCCTTGCCCTGGCTCTGAAAGACGCGCTTGCCTACCGTGAACTGCAGGCCAAGAAGCCGCAGATCACGCAAAAGGTGAAGGAGGCAGAACGCCTCCCGACTCAGAAGAAGACATTGCCAGCGAACGAGCGGCAAAACCGCAGCCTGAACCAGAAATTCTCGTCAGGCCGCGCAAAGGTCAATGACCTGGCCGCATTCATTGCAAACAACAAATTGTAAGGAACTAGTATGGGACAGCCTACTAATCTGTTTGACCGTTACGACGTCAACAACTCCGTCCGCGAAGACCTGATCGACAAGATCTACAACGTCTCGCCCGAGCAAACTCCGGTGACCAAGGCCTTCGGCAAGGGCTCCGCAACCAACACCTACCACGAATGGCAGCGTGACTCCCTGGCATCGGCCAACAAGGATAACGCGCTGATCGACGGCGACGACTTTTCGGCCGAAGCCCTGACCGGCACCGAGCGCGTTGGTAATTACTGCCAAATCTTCAGCAAGCAGCCGGCCGTCTCCCGCCGTTCCAACCTGGTCAAGAAAGCCGGCATGAAAACTGCCATGGCTTACCAGAAGGCCAAGAAGATGATCGAGCTCCGCCGCGACATCGAGGCGATGGTTCTGTCGAACAACGCCGCTGTGGCTGGCAACTCCACCACTGCATCGAAGTCCGCAGGCCTGGGCGCGCTGATTTACTCGAACGTTTCGCACGGCGCTGGCGGTTCGACGACCGCTCACACTTCGGGCGCTCCGACGACCGCTCCGGTGGCCGGCACTGGCCGCGCTTTCACCGAAACGCTGCTGAAGAGCGTTGTCCAGTCGGCCTACACCAACTCCGGCGAAGTCCCGAGCATGGTTGTCATGTCGCCGTCGCACAAGTCCACCTTCTCGGGCTTCTCCGGTATCGCAGTGAACCGCTTCCAGGTGGGCAAGAAGGAGCAGGGCCGCATCATTGGGGGCGCTGATGTCTACATGTCCGACTTCGGCGAACTGGAAATTGTCCCGCACTACCTGATGGCGGGCGCGACTACCGTGTTCCTGCTGAACCCGGAGTACGGCGAGCTCGCGTTCCTCGATGGCTTCCGCACCGAGGACATCGGCAAATCCGGCGACAGCGAAAAGGCGCTGATCACCGCCGACGTGACCCTGGTGGTGACGGCCGAAAAGGCGATGGCAAAGATTGCCGACCTGACCGCTTAAACCCGGTCGCCTGTAGCAAACAAGGGCTGCCCTTCGGGGTGGCCCTTTTCTTTTGGGGCATCAGATGGAAAGCGGATATTCCGAAAATGTCACGCTGGACGAAGGCACAGACGTCCAGGGCGTCAGCACGAAGCTGCATTTCGAGGGCGACCAGCTCATCGTCCAAAAATCCTACGACTACGCTCCGATCATCGAGCAGTGCGCCGCAGAGCGCAATGCGACCGCTGGCGAGCGCTGGGGCGAGATGCGGAAGGTCGGAACCATCGGGCCGCTTGAGTACGCAAAGCTGCTGTCCATCAAAGATCCGGCAGAGCGCCGGAAGTGGATCCGCAACTTTTTCGCGCAAAACACCGCATTCGTCAGCTTTGATCGGTATCTGAAGAAATGACCATTTCGACCTATGCGGAGCTACAGACAGAGCTTATTTCGCTCTCACACCGGTCTGACCTTGCGACCATCCTGCCGACGCTGATTGGGCTGGCTGAAGCCGAGGTATTCCGCGAGCTTTCCCTGAGAGGCATCGAAACCAGCGCGACCGGGGCGACTTCGGGTGAAACCTTGGCGATTCCTGCGGATGCTGACTCCGTCCAGCGTATTGAGATCGAGTCTGGCGGCTACAAGTACACGCTGTCCTACACCTCTCCGAACGGAATCGAGACGCTGACCGGCTCAACTGACCGCCCGCAGCGATTTCTGTTCGAGAACGGCTCAATCCGCCTGATCCCGGCCCCTAATGGCTCCTACACCTACACGATTTTCTACGTGCCGAAGCTGACGGCACTGTCTGATTCCAACCCAACGAACTGGCTGCTGACCAATCACCACGACGTCTATGTGAAAGCAAGCCTGGTTCAGATCCACAAACACACACGCAACGCCGAGCAGGCGGCATTGGTCGGAAATGATCTTGTTACGGCACTTGGCTCGGTGCAGCGCTCGGATGAGCGCAAGCGCTTCCCGTCTACGGGGGGCATGCAAATCAAACCTCGCGGAGTTCGCTAAATGGCACTCGAAACCGG
>Ga0196970_1000571_pt1 | contig 40285 bp, 25 predicted proteins | sample S1v_513CmetaG_FD_148672 | JGI IMG/M metagenome (GOLD analysis project Ga0196970, IMG submission 148672) | Soil microbial communities from Anza Borrego desert, Southern California, United States - S1+v_5-13C | ecosystem: Environmental > Terrestrial > Soil > Desert | place: USA: California... | reverse complement strand
CGAAGTCATGGGTATCGAGCACGTCTACTTCGTCAGCGAACTGCGGGTACTTGACGAAGAAGTATGGGCTGAAGCCGTTCGCTACTATGAGTTGCTGACCAGTTGAGGTGGTGAGTTGGTTGATGACCTTAGCGATGTAAGCGACGTCGTTGCGCTTCAAACGGGTTGAATACTGGCTGCGCAGCCACGCGGATCCATTCGCTGTTTTTCCAGCCAAGAGGGCGTTGATCAGGGGACTATCTCCGCCGTTCTTGACGGTGTTAAACGCGTCGAGGAATCCATTTTTGAAGATCTCGTGCGCATTCGAGTCGTAGCCTCCGAAAAGGCTTGTACCGTGGCGACCAAGATAGTTGAGTTCGAGCACCATGCTTCGCGGTAGCTCGCGCTGGATACTGAAGCCCCACATATGGGTGCGCGGGGTTTTCAGTTTCGGGTCTATAACCGTCGTCCAGTTGGTCGAGAATGGCGGAGGTGTGCGCATCGATTCTGGTGTTTCGCCCGGAGGAGGAGCGAGAGGCTGACCGCCACAAACTATCGACGGGCCATTGATGGTGCAGTCCGCAAGACGACCACCTGGGTCCTGTGCATTCCCTCCGTGTTCACCGAAAGCCGTGTTGTTCAGGGAATAGGTGTAACCCGGGAGGGACTGGATGATGGAAGAAGAGATTACAAAAGTGTTGATGCGGTCGAACGCGAGGCGATAGTTGCCCCGGATCGAGGTCTTGCCATTCTTAAATGGATCCCAAGCGAAGCCGATTGAAGGGCCGATGTTGCCGATCTGGTCGTCCCAGAGTTTTCCTGGAACCCAAGTGGCGGAGTCTGTAGGCGTTCCCTCCAGAGTGAGCGGAGTTTTAGGCCGCAGGATCATGTTACGGGGATTTCGGGGCGACAGTTTCATCTCCCAACGCAGGCCGCCATCGATTGTGAGGTTCGACTTCACTTTCCAACTATCCTGGAAGTAAAGGTCGTATTCGGGGAAACGGCTGTCGAAGTTGAACCATGAGCCAGCGGGAAACCAATTCTTTCCATCAGAGACGAACCCTACGTTGATTTGGCCGACACGACCCAAGAGGTTATTGATCGTACTCTGCAGTGGAGCCTGATCCATGTCGATGTTCATGTCATCTGGCAGGTTGAACAAGTCGACATCGACCGGGTTCGTGTCAGTGTCGAACCACATGTGCGGCAGGGCATTGTAGCTGCCGATCGATCCGCGATTATCGATGTGACGCTGGTAGCGTATAGAGAAACCCATCCGCATGGTGTGGTTGCCGCGGGTGATGCTCAGGTTATCGTTGGCCTGGATGGTGGTAAGCGTGCGAATATTACCCGCCTCATTGTTGACGGGACCGGTGAGGTCCGTCCAGCCGCAGATCGGTTGGAAGCAGAATGGCATGACCGTCGTGTAGGCCGGGTCGGGGTTGGCAAAGTCGTAACCGAAGCGGTTCATGCCGACGACAAACTCGTTTGTCATGCGAGCGTTCGGAGTGAAGCGCCAATTGATTGCAAGATTGCGCGGTTTACGGTAAGTGTCGACAACGCGTGGAGCATTTGGGAACGGAGCCTGGCCCGCGTTGGCCGTATCACCCAGAGTGTTTTGATGTCCCCATGCGTAACGGACGAACACTGAATTGCGATCACTGAAATTGTGGTCGATCTTGAAGACGTAATCGTCCTGTTTGTGGTTCTCAGGCGAGTTCCAGCTGAACCCAGCAGTGTTGAGGCCGTCACCACGAGTGAAATCGTTCGGAAGTGGCGTCATGCCGATGAACTGCTGCATACGAGGATCAAGGCCGAGCCCACGAGGGTCATTCGCTGCAAGAACATAAGAGCCGATATCAACACCGGGCAGCACGTTCCCACTACTGTCCACTAAGGCAGGGCTGTTAGAGGGACAGTCGGGTTGGCCATCGCCACCGCATAGTAAATTGCCTGATCCGTCCATAGGCTGCTTTACATAGCGGAAGGTACCGTTGCGTGCCGCTTGCGTGTAGACAATGCTGGTGTATTTCGAATTCGCCAGAGTGCGCAGGAACTGGTAGTTGAAGAAGAAGAAAGTCTTGTTTTTGAAGATGGGGCCGCCGAGGCTGAAACCTCCGAGTTTCTGAATAAATTGAGGACGGCCGAGCGGAGGATCGGAGATCTTGTTGCCAACTTCGTTGGCATTGAGTCCAGGCGTTTGATAAAAGAAAAACCCGCTGCCATGAAATTCGTTGGTGCCGGACTTCGTGACCATCTGCACCTGGCCGCCACTGGCACGGCCGATATCGGCGCTAGCATTTCCGGTGACCACCCGGAACTCGGAGAGCATGTCAGGGTTGACTTTCAGCGGGGTTGTGCCTCCACCGCCGCTGCTGGTTTCGTTCACATCGATGCCGTCGAGGGTGTAGTCCCATGCGCGGTCGCGAGAACCGTGTACGTGGATTCCGCCACCCGCGTTCGATCCGACCGTCACACCGGGCTGAAAGTTCACGAGATCCAGCGGGTTACGTCCTCGAGTGGTGATGATAGGCAATTCGGTGACAGCATTTTGATCAACGACGTTGCCGAAGTTGCCGGAGGTGCTGGTCTGGACCATTTCTGCTGCGGCTTCGACCTGCACCGTCTGAGCAGCGGCGCCGACTTCGAGTGTGACGTTCACGGTCATCGGCTGGCCGATGCTCAATTGGTTTCCAGCGGTTATGAATGTCCTGAAGCCTTCCGACTCGACTTTGATCTGGTAAACGCCGGGTTGCACGCTTTCGAATGAGTATGCGCCGGCGGTTGATGTGCGTGTTGTGTAACTGACATTGGTGCCTTGGTTCGTAGCAGTGACAGCGGCACCGCTAACCATAGCGCCTGTCTTGTCAACGACCGTGCCGGTGATACGCGAGGTGCCGGTCTGTGCGACAACAGAAACGGCGACGAGGGCGAGCAGGCATAGCAGGGCGATGAAAATGGCTCTGGGTCTCATCGTCTCCCCCTTTTGACGTTGAGTCTTGCGGGTCTGACTACACGGGCCCTGTTCTCTACGTGCCGGTTTCGCTGGCTGACGAGTTCTAGCCGGGTGTGCGCGCCGAACGGTCTGCTGGCGCACATCTCTGAGGTTTGTGCGAGGTTGTACTCCGGAAAGGCACGCAGGGTCAAGGAGAACGCGACGGCGAAGGAAAAGTGCAGTGCCAAAGAGGGACGCCGCAAAACGCCTTATACGATATTCGATCTAGCTTGCTGAGCGCGGCTAAACCGGCAGTCTTATTCTGAACAGGCGGCATAGCCAGCGAGTGGGGCGGAGTTGGATTGTGAGCTGAATCAGTGATACTCTCTCTGCGCGTTTGAACGGTCGGTTTCGAGACCTGCCTCTGGCATTGGTTTGAGATCAGTTCATCTCTCCTTGCCTTCCAGTCCGAAAGCCCGCTACTTCAAATAGCTCACACAGAGGCCAGGCAATGAAGAACATTTACGTGGGGAATCTGTCCTTCAACACGACGGAAGACGAGCTACGTTCTGCTTTCGAAGGGTATGGGAGGATTGAGCGGGTGACGGTGGTGCGTGATCGCGACACCGGGCAGCCGCGCGGGTTCGGATTCGTGGAGATGACGGACGACGGCGAGGCCGAGCGCGCGATTGCCGCGACGAACGGTATGATGCTGGGCGGCCGGACCATTAACGTCAACGAAGCCCGCCCGAAGCGCGAAGGCGCGGGCGGTGGCGGCGGCGGACGCGGCGGTTTCGGCGGCGGCAGAGGCCGGAGCGGCGGCGGTGGCGGCGGTCGCGGCGGATACGGCCGGTACTAGTTCGATCTCCAGGAAATGAAAGGACCTGCTGCGAGAGTGGCAGGTCTTTTTTTGCGAGCAGTGGTTGAAACCCGGCCACAGCAGGCCGAGCCCTGACCGCGTGTTGTTCGCCACTGGTCAAAGATGCGGTCGAGACGCTCGCACCCCGTTTGCTACGAAGCTGCCTGTTCCAGCATCGATATATAGCCGGTCTGCTACAAGACACAAAGATGTTGAAGATGCGTTTTCGCGTCTGCTCTACTTACTCGTGTATCGTTAGCTGCACCTGGTAGATTGCGAGGTCGCGCAATAGCGTGAGCCGCCGGAGAGTTCCCTTGTTCTTCATCTTCATTCTTGCTGTGTGGACGCTGATGCACGTGTACGTTTTTTGGCGTGCGGCATCGGTACCACTCATATCGGAGCATGTGAACCGCGGAGTGCTCCTTGCTATTGCGGTGTTCCTGTGGTCCAGTTTCATCATTGGGCGGGTGCTGGCGCACTACGGCGTTCCGTTGGTCGGGCGCGTCCTGGAGCAGGTAGGCGCGAACTGGATGGGACTGCTGTTCCTTTCTCTGGTTGCATTGCTGGTGGTGGACATCATTACCGGCTTCGGCTACCTGATGCCGCGCGTTGCACCTGGTCTGCGTGGATGGGCGCTTGTAGCCGCCGGCGCACTTTGCATTTTCGCCATCGTGCAGGGGTTGCGAGCACCTGTCGTGGAGAGTTACGAGGTGCGGATGCCGGGTCTGCCTGCCGATCGCGACGGCACCGTGGTCGTGGTCGCGTCTGATCTGCACGTTGGCGAGATACAAGGCAAGCAGTGGTTGGCCGAGAGAGTGGAGCAGATTGAGGCACAGAAACCGGACCTGCTCATCTTGGCAGGCGACATCCTGGAGGGTGACGGCGAGACTGTTCGCGATCTCATCCCTGTGCTACGTCGATTCAGTGCTCCGCTAGGCGTGTGGGCCGTGACGGGCAATCATGAGTTCTACGGCGGCTACGAGAGCAGCGTGCGCGCATTTCGGGACTCCGGCTTTCATGTGCTCACGGATCAGTGGGCAGAAGCGGCTCCGGGCTTGCTGGTGGCAGGGGTGGACGACTTGACTGCGCGACGTCGTAGGACCGGGAGTGTGGACGGCTTCGTCGAACGCGCACTGGCTGGGCGTCCCAATGGTGCTGCAACGCTCTTCGTGTCGCACTCACCGTGGAACGCCGAGGTGGCCGCGAAGGCAGGCGCTGGGCTGATGGTATCTGGCCACACCCACAACGGGCAGATTTGGCCATTCACTTATGTTGTCCGTGCCGTATATCCATTCATTTCGGGGCGATATGACCTCAACGGCATGGCGGTAGTCGTTTGCCGTGGCACTGGAACTTGGGGTCCGCGCATGCGTCTGTGGAGACGCGGAGAAATTGCGCGAGTCACACTGCGCTCACCAGCCGTAGATGAGCGGCGACAGGCTTCGCACACTGGAGATTAGCTGGTAACTTTTCAGCCGTGAGCTGTTGGTCGTTTCATGTGAGCTGACCGTCAGTTGTTGGGATACGTGTCGGCCATGTCAGGAGGCATATCGGTGAGGTTCAAGTTCGCGGTCTTACTTCTTGCAGCCATATTCGGTGTGAGTGCCGTACCTGCTTCTTCGCAAGACCTGCCGGTCAAATGGGAGGAACTTACTGCTGTAGATTTCGTCAAAGCAGTTAAGCAGGCCCGCGGGACGTGCCTGTTGCCGTTCGGAGTCATGGAGAAGCATGGGCCGCAGCTACCCCTGGGCACGGATCTTATAAATGTGCGGCGGGCGTCGATCGACGCGGCACAGCAGGAGTACGCGGTCGTTTTTCCGGAGTATTACTTCGCGCAGATATTCGAGGCGCAGCACCAGCCCGGGACGGTGGCGTACAGTCTGCCGCTCCAATTGCAACTCCTACAAGAGACCGTGAGCGAGATGTCGCGGAACGGCTGCAAGAAAATCATCATCGTGAACGGGCACGGCGGTAACAACTATCTGCTGCCGTTGTTCGCACAGTCTCAACTGGCTTCACCTCGTGATTACGTGGTTTATGTGTTCGGGCAGACAAGTCTTGCTGGACCGGGCCGGCCTCCCGTGAAAAGCCCCGGAGATATGCATGCTGGAGAGACCGAGACGGCACACATGATGTACTCGCGGCCGGAACTGGTTCGAATGGAGGCTGCCGGCACGCAATCGGGAGCGGATCAGAACCGGCTGAAGCTTCCGTCGACGCTTCTTACCGGCATCTGGTGGTACGCCAAGTTTCCGAATCACTATGCCGCCGACCCTGCGGCGGCCAATCGAGAACTGGGTGAATACGACATGAAGTTGTGGTCGAAGAAGATTGCTGAGGCAATCGCTGCAGCCAAAGCCGATGAGGACAGCCTGAAGCTTCAGAACGAGTACTTCGAGCAGATCAAGCGTCCGCTGGATACGAAGCAGTAGTCGAAAGCAGCTGTCAGCCATCAGTCGTCAGCTACCAGGTTTCAGCAGAAAGGTGCCTGTCCCGATTTGGGGCGGGCGCTTTTCTTTTGGGGCGGGGGAGGGAATGCATAGATCCTTCGCTTCGCTCAGGATGACAGCGCGTTCATTGAGGGCTCTGGGCAGTGTCTCACGTTGTCACGCGGACGGGTTAACTCTGTCACAAGTTCCTGGTTCAGCTCTGGATACAATTCCGCGGTACCTCCGAAAAACAGGAGAACTGTGCCGCGATGACGACCGAGGTCGAGACCAAGTCGCTACCCGCGAACGCTTACACGCCGCTCGAAGCCACTGAAACATATCAGCCGGTTGTGCCACCGCAAGCCAAGCTGGCCGAGTTGACACCGCGATCAATTGGCTGGGGCATTTTGCTCTGCATCATCTTTACTGTCGCTTCTGCGTATTCGGGACTGAAGGTCGGACAGGTGATGGAAGCAGCCATCCCGATCTCGATCCTGACGATCGGCCTTGCGCGTGTTTATCGCAGGCGTTCGACGGTGCTGGAGAACGTTATCGTCACCGGCATCGGCGGAGTCTCGGGGTCAGTTGTGGCCGGAGCGATCTTTACGCTCCCCGCACTTTACATCCTGCAACTCAATCCACATCCGGTTCAGACGATTTTCATCTGCGTGGCGGGCGGGTGTCTCGGCGTTCTGTTCCTGATTCCGTTGCGTCGTTATTTCGTGCGTGACATGCACGGGGTGCTGCCCTACCCGGAGGCGACGGCCATCACGGAAGTACTGGTGACGGGCGAGAAGGGCGGATCGCAGGCGAAGCTGCTATTGCAAGCCACCGCCATCTCGGGGCTGTACGACTTCTTCGTGACCACTTTCCACGTTTGGAAAGAGTACGTGGATTTCCAGTTCATTCCAGTGGTGCGCGTCCTTAACGAGAAGGCGCGCATGGTGTTCAGCTTCGACGCAATTGCGTTCATCCTGGGTCTTGGATACGTCATGGGATTGCGGAGTTCGATGATACTGTGCGCCGGAGGCGTGCTCTCGAACTTCGTGCTGGTACCGCTGATCTGGTTCGTCGGGAGCCATTTCGATACCGCGGTGTATCCGGGTACAGTGCCGATCTCGGACATGAGCGCTGTTCAGATCTATCGTAGTTATGTGCGATTCGTCGGCGTCGGCGCGATTGCGACAGCGGGCATCTTCGGAATCATCAAGTCGCTGAAGATCGTGGCGGGATCGTTTGGCATTGCGCTGAAGGTCTTCCGTCACGGCGAGGCGGCGGCGAGCGAACGAACGGATCGCGATATCCCGATGATGTCGATTTTGCTCGGGGTGATCGTGAGCGCAATTGGTGTGGCGATCTTTCTGTCGCTGCTGCCACAAGAAACGCCCTCTTTCGCGGTGTGGGCGGTGCCGGCGTGGGTAGTGATCGTCATTGGCATTCTTCTCACACTCGTCTTCTCCTTTTTCTTTACATCCGTTGCCGCAAACGCCATTGCGACCTGCGCGCGTAACCCAATCTCCGGCATGACCATGCTGACCATCATCATTTCTTCGGTGGTGCTGTTACGGTTTGGCATTTCGGGCACGACGGGCATGTTCTTTGTGATGGCGATAGCGGCGATGGTCTGCACCGCGCTTTCGGTTTCAGGGCAGACGATCACGGACCTTAAGACTGGGTATTGGCTGGGATCTACGCCGTCAGCGCAGGAAAAGGTTAAGTTCCTTGGCGTGGTGGCGGCGGCGATTGCTTCGGGCCTGACAATCGTGATGTTGGCGCGTGCGTTCCAGTTTGGTGAGGCCGCCCCGGGTAATACGCTGCCTGTGCTGGCAGCGCCACAAGCGGCCATTATGAAGGCGCTGGTGGAAGGGTTCATGAGCCATCAGCCGGTCGCGTACGTGCTGTTTGGTGTTGGGGCCATGATCGCGCTGATGCTGGAGATGCTCGGCCAGCCTTCGTTACTGTTTGCACTTGGTATGTACCTTCCGCTTGAACTGAATACGCCGGCGCTAGTGGGCGGATTCCTGTCGCACTTTCTGAACAAGCGCTCGGAGAAGAAGGGCGGGGAACAGGGCAAGAGCATTCGCGAGCGTGGCGTTATTATCGCGTCTGGACTGATGGCGGGCGGTGCGCTGGGCGGTGTCTTGGGTGCTGCACTGAGGCTATTCCCACAGTATAGGGAAGACCTGATCAAGACCCCGTTCTACTCGAACGAGCCGATTTCTCAGAGTGTGTCTGCATTGCTGTTCGTGGGCCTTTGCCTTTACGTCTGGTTCGGATCGCTGAAGAAAACGAGGGAGATGCGATGGAGCAAGTAGGAATGGCTGCGAGACAGCACAGTGGAATGATGGACGGAATCGGCAGGCTTGTTGCTGACGCCGTGCTCGGCGTCGATACGCTCTGGGGCGGCGACGTCATGTGCGCTTCGGGTACAGGACGTTTTATTGCGGACTCCTGGTTTTCTGATGAGCCACTCCCGGCGGCGTATACGTCTGCCACGGCGGCTCGAGTCCGAGAATCGGGCGGTTTGTCGGCGAAAGAGATTCATCGAGAGGCAATCGAAGAGTACCTGCAGCAGGTGAATTTGCCAGCCGCAATCGGCGGGTTGCGCGACGCCGCGAACGCCATCGGTGGAAGCCGCGGCCAATACTTGGCAGGTCTGGCCACCTGCACCGAGGTGATGTACGACCTCGCATTGGAAGTCCTGGGCAAAGGACCCGCGGTTCCGTATGAGCGTTGCGTGGAGGCCTCGACGGGGCATGCGCCAAAGCAGTCGCAACCCGAGGCGAAGCGTGAGCGAGTTGCGGAACTGTTGGCGCGGGCAGGATTTAAGTCGTCGGGTCCAGAATCGTTGCTGGACGCGGTCGACGCGTGGCGGCGCGAACGGACGGTGCCGATGGCTTCTGTGCGTGCGCTGGGCGCGGCGGTGATCGCGTACTTCGACGATCTGAGCGCGACAAACATGGAGCCGTACCTGCCTGCAGAACTTGCTCGCGTGCCGCGGGCGAATATTCAATTCCTGCCCATCAAGGACGCGTATTTTTCGGGTTCAATGAATTACGTAGGGCGGGCGCGAAATGCGGATGGCAGCCCTCAATATGAGGCGACGTATGAGATCAATGCGTCGCTGAGGATCTCGGTGCCGGAGTTCTACCAGTTGGTCAGCCATGAGGTGGTGCCGGGACACGTAACGACATTCGCGTACCTTCAAAATCTGTACGTTCGCGGACTCGCTGGTTTTGAAGCCACAGTGCTAACGATGAACACGAGGGCGGCAACGCTGTTCGAGGGGATCGCAAACAACGCCATTCTGATTGCGCACGGCGTAACCGAAGTTGAGCAGTTGCCGGATGAGGATTTGCAGATTGGCGTTCTGCTGGCGCTCCTTCAGGATGACGCGAAGAACCAGTCGTCGTTCCTGACCTGGGGCGAGCGGTGGGAACGGGAGGAAGTCGCGAAGACTTTGAGGCGCGAATTCCTGGTCAGCGAGGAACGTGCGGATAAGCTGTCAGGCGCGTGGGGCCGGCACCCGTTGCTGGGAAGAATGTATCTGCCGGCGTACAGGTCGGGTACGGAGAAGGTTGCAGAACTGCGCAGAAGGTATGCGGCGAAGCAGGTCCTGCCGGCTATCTACGGCTGTGAAGGCATCGTGGACATCTGCACGGTGGAAGAGGTTTTGAAGGGCGGCGAACGCACCCTCCCCTAAACGGGGAAGGGTGCGGCACCCCAAGTGAGGACAGCAAAAGGGCCAGGTGGTGTGCGCATGGCTGAAGCAGCGGGGGCAAGAATACTTTGCGTGTTCTAGGTGCTTTGATCGTATGCGTGCTTGCGGTTTGCTCGGCTAACGCATCTGGCGAGCGCCCGAAGGACGTTACTGTTTGCGAGTTGAAGAAGAATCCCAACAGATATCACGGACGATTAGTCCGCGTCCGGGCTACTGCGATTGTACGTGATGAAGGGTCCGCAATACAGCATGATGGATGCGGAATGGCCGCTAGCATTCCGTTTTATGTAAACAACGAGGGCGTCAAAAAGTATATCGCCCTGGTCAATGAGAAACCAGTTCCCCCAGAGCCATGCCAGGCGTGTCGCAGGTATTCGGTTACTGCCACTTTGGTCGGGGTGGTTGAAAACGCCGATCCGACCGGCAAGAATCCCGGTAAGCCCGGATTCGGACACATGGGCATGTTCAACGTTCTACTTAAAATCAGGTCAGCAACGAACATCGTAGCTACACCGGTTCGCAAGGAAAGTCGCGTCGGCACTCCGGCGCTGTAGCTAAACCGAATGTCAGTTGCCGAGCGCTAACGCGGCCACCCGCAGTGAGATCAACCGGAAGATCGAGTGCCGTGCGCGGCTTCCGTCGTGCCTACGGCACCTTTTTGTTAGGGTCTCGGTTATCGCCCGGCACTGAAAGCCGGGCGATCTTCCTCCGTCCCTTGCGGGACGGTTTTGAGTTGCGTTGATGCTCACGTACAGCGGGAACGGCCGTAAGTTCCGTTGATGTTCACGCGAAGCAGGGACTCCCGTGAGTTCCGTGGACGTCCACGTACAGCGGGTACGCCCAGGAGTTCCGTTGATGCTTACGTTCAGCAGAGAGAACAACGTCTTCAGAGATGATGTTCATGCTTTCGCACCTGCGCCTTGTACTGCCCGCCTCAGCGCTGCCCTTGCGAGTAAGCGCGTGGAATCGAGTGTCGGCAGAGGCGAATTCGCGTCGTTCATGATCAGCGGTATCTCGGTGCAGCCGAGTACGACGGCATCACAGCCGTCATCTTTTAGTCGTCCTATCACTTGCTGAAAATAAGCGATCGACTCGGGCCTGAACACGCCATAAACCAACTCATCGAAGATGATGCGGTTGATCTCTTCGCGCTCAGCGGTGTTCGGGCGGACATACTCCAACCCAATCGCCTTCAGCTTTTCCGGATAGACTTCGCTTTCGACCAGATAACGGGTTCCCGTCAGGCCAATGCGCCGGAATCCACGCTCGACTGCTTGTGCCGCGACGACCTCGGCGATGTGCAACCAGGGCAGTGGTGACTTGGGTTGAACATATGGCAGCGCTTGGTGAATGGTGTTGTCGGGACAGATCAGGAACTTGGCGCCAATCTGCGCGAGTTTATTCGCGGATGAGAGCATCAAATCCGCGACGCCCTGCCAATCTCCACGGTAAATGCACTTCATGTACTCGCCGAGCGAGTGCGTGTGCATCGAGACCTCGGGATGATCGTGTGGGCCGAGAAGCTGCGCTCCTTCCACGCAGATCGTGCGATAACAAAGCGATGCGCCTTCGGCGGAGCAAGCGACGATTCCAATGTGGTCGGGCATGCAGTTGATTTTACAAACTGCGGGGGCTGCGGGATGGAAACTGGATAGAAAACAGTTTCAGCGGTCAGCTCTCAGCCGTCAATAAACGAAAAGGGCGACCGCGTGGCGGCCGCCCTATGATGCTGCGCTTTCGCTGTTTACGCCTGCGTTGTTGCCAGTTCGGGTGTTTCGGTCTTTCTGCGTGAGCCACGGAGACCGAAGTACACGATGTAGAGATAGCAAATCGCGGGCAGGAAGAACGCGTTCTGGATGCCGATGCGATCTGCCAGCAGGCCCTGTATCTCGGGGATGATAGCGCCGCCGATGATTGCGGCAACGAGAAGGCCGGAACCCTTGCCGGTCAGTGCGCCCAGTCCGTCGATGGACAGCGTGAAGATGCTGGGGAACATGATGGAGTTGAACAGGCCGACACCGAGGATGCTCCACATCGCAACCTGGCCGGTAGTACACATTGAAACAACGACCAACGCGGAGGCCATGATGCCGTTGAAGGCGAGAAGCTTGCCGGTAGATACCCTCTGTAACAGCGCCGAACCGATGAAACGCCCGACCATGGCGCCGCCCCAGTAGTACTTCAGCAGGTCAGCAGCGTCTTTGAGTGAAAGGTTCCCGATTTCGGGACGGTTCAGATAGTTCGTCAGGAAGCTGCCGATGGCGACTTCGGCTCCGACGTAAACGAAGATGGCTCCAGCACCGAGTACCAAGTGGCGATGGCGCCATACCGAGTCGTTAACCTTGCCGTGAGCCTCGGCCGATGGGATATGCGGCAGCTTGAAAAAGGCGATGATGACGGCTAAGACGAAGAGCGCGACAGCAAGACCGATATAGGGGGCTTTGACCGAGGCAGCCTGAGCGATGCGGTATGCCTGTAACTTGTCAGGCGTCAAGGCGCTCAATGCTTCGGTGGAAAGCGTCTCGGATGCGGCACCGAGGATCAGGATGCTGCCGAACGTCGGAGCAAGCGTGGTTCCAAGAGAGTTGAACGCTTGGGTGAGGTTGAGACGGCTGGAAGCCGTACGTGGCGGACCGAGCACCGCGACGTAAGGATTGGCCGAGGTCTGAAGTACGGTCATGCCACCGGCCAGAATGATCAGTGCCGACAGGAACAGCGGGAAAGACGGTACGCTGGCTGCGGGAACGAATAGCACCGAGCCGATGCCCATCGTGATCAGACCGATGACCATGGCACGCTGATAGCCCAGCAGTTCGACGATCTTGCCCGACGGGAACGAGAAGACGAAATAGGCCGAGAAGAAAGCGAACTGAACGAGCATCACTTCTGCATAGTTCAGGTCGAAGATGCTCTTCAGGTGCGGGATGAGGATGTCGTTCAAGCAAGTGAGAAATCCCCACATGAAGAACAGCGTGGTCACCATAGCCATTGCACCGTAGTTGGTGCTGGCCGGTGCGGCACTGGTAGTAGCAGGTTTGGTGGCGGTTGCTATAGCCATTGAACTCGGGCTCCCTCAGCTAAGGCGTTGCTTTTCAGTTTTCTCGGTCGGTCATTTCCGCGCATAAACGCGAACGTAATCCACAAGCATTGTTTGCGGAAATTGCGTGTTCTGGTCGGGGCTGCCGGGCCAACCGCCGCCGACCGCTACATTCAACAGCATGAAAAAGGGGTGACTGAATACCCACTGGTTGCCGTTGGTGTCACTTGGTGTGCGGGTCTGGTAAAGATTCCCGTCGACATAGAAGCGAACGACATTCGGCTCCCATTCGACGGAGAAAACGTGGAAGTCGTCGCTGAAGTTGCCGGATGGAAGCGTGTAGGAGCCTGTTAATGGGCTGCCTCCGGAATAGCCGGGACCGTGCAGGCTGCCGTGAACGATGTTCGGTTCGCGGCCAATGTTTTCCATGATGTCGATCTCGCCGCACGCGGGCCACGATACCGTGGTGATGTCATCGCCGAGCATCCAAAACGCGGGCCACAAACCCTGGCCCGACGGTACCTTGATGCGAGCCTCAAACCTGCCGTACTTCTGGGTGAACTTGTTTTGGGTCTTGAGGCGCGCCGAGGTGTACTGGCGGGTTTGGCCGTCCGTACCGGTGAAGGTCTCTTTTATGGCTGTGATGACCAAACTGCCGCCTTGCTGACGCGCGTTTTCGGGACGACTGGTATAGGTCTCAAGCTCGTTGTTGCCCCAACCGTTGCTGCCGGTGCCAGTCTCCATAGTCCACTTCGTAGAATCGGGGGAGGATCCGTCGGCACCCTCGAACTCGTCGTTCCAGACGAGAGTCCATGTGCCGTTCGTGGGGTAAGGATCTGGCGTGACCGGTGCGGGTGAGGGCGTTTGCGCAGTCCCTCCGCCACCGCAAGCGAGGTTAGCAGCAAGCCAGAACAAGCAGGTCAGAAGACCGAGGCGACGCATCAAGAATGAACCTCGAAATCGTAGTTGGTCGGTGAACGAACGGCAGAGCATCGGGATGCGAGCTGGTGCAGCGGTGCGGAAAGGACAATCGTGCGAAGCAGAAGGTTCAAGACACAGGTTAACCGTCCTCATCGTGCACCTCCGCTGCGAGCGAGTGTCCGTAGACACGCGTCGGGAAAATAGGCCGTTTAAACCGGTTTAGGATAGGACATCTCGCATTAAGCCTCAGGCATCGGGAGTTGTCAATTGTTTTGTGAAAAGTCAGACGGTGCGTTGGATCGGCGTGTTAAGCTTTGATCCGATGCCCGGGAAAAGCGGAAAAAACGATACGCCTAGTAGGGTTGGCGCGCGCTCGTCTAAGCCTGTCAGCTTGAAAACGCTGGCCGAGCACCTTGGGCTTTCTCGCGCGACGATTTCCTTGGTGCTGAACGACTCGCCCGTAGCGAAGGAATTTTCGCAGGCGACACGCGAGCGCATTCTGCAAGCCGCACGCGAGTTCAATTACAAGCCGAACTACTTCGCACGCTATCTCAACAATAAGCGGAGCTTTCTGGTCGGCATCATGGTGCCCGACATAGGTGAGGGATATGATGCGGCGGTGTTGTCAGGAGTGGAGCGGCAGCTTCTTCATGATCAGTACTTCTATTTCATCGCGGGCCACCAATGGCGGCGTGATCTGATCGAAGAAACGGCACGACTGTTCGTCCAGAGAGGCGCGGAAGGCGTGATCTTCGTGAATACGCCTGTTTCGGAGAGTGCCGGCGTTCCGTGCGTGAACATCGGCGGACGAACCAAACTCGAAGGCATGACCAACATTCTGATCGATAACTACCATGGAGTACGGCTCGGCTTGGAACACCTAGTGGAACTGGGTCACAAGAAGCTGGCCTTCTTCAAAGGGCACCCGGGGAGCGCCGATACAGAAGAACGGTGGGAGGGGATCCGCCGAGCTGCGGCGGAACTGGGAGTAGAAATCGATCCTGAGCTGGTTGTGCAGCTCAACAAGAACGAATTACCGGAGCCGATGAGCGCACAGGACGAAGGCTACTTCTTCGCGAGCAAGCTGCTAGCGCGGAAACGGGATTTCACGGCCTTGTTTGCATTTAATGATATGTCTGCGATCGGTGCGATCGGGGCGTTCCGCGATGCCGGGTACCGACTGCCCGAGGATATATCGGTTGTCGGGTTTGACGACGTGCAGGCGGCTGCGTTCGTTTATCCGCAGTTGACGACGATTCGCCAGCCGCTACGCCATATGGGCGAACTTGCAGCCAAGACGCTGTTGCGGCGCATCCAGACTGGGGACATGGAACCTGAGGAGATCGTAGTGGAGCCCGAATTGGTAGTCCGAAAGTCGTCCGCAGTAGTCACGGGCGTGCAGGAGTTGGTACCCAGAAATTAGTAGAGCGTTTCGAGGTTGCCGTCCGGTCACGCCGGACGGCTTTTTGTTTGAAAAGGCAGTGCCGTCGAGAAACAAAAAAGGCGGCTCGCAACGCGAACCGCCGGGAGGAGGCGATACGAACAATCGAAGCCGGTGTATTTGCCGGCGTGAAATTCGTTTACTGCACTAGAACCGGGACGGTGAGGATTGCTGGACCACCGGCTTCGGTCACGGCCGTGATTACCATTGTGAAATTCCCGGTAGCGCTCTCACCCGTGATGGTGTAGGTGGCTGTAGCCACAGCACTGTTGTTGTAGCCCGCGGCAGTCGCGATCGCTTTCAGAGTCTTTGTGGACGAGATGCTGACCGGCGCCGAGTATCTCGTTGATGAAGTCGTTGGTGTGCTGCCATCGAGGGTGTAGTAAATGGCCGCTCCGGTAGTGGCGCTTGAAATGGTGACGTTCTGAGCGGACGTATAAGTACCTTCGGCCGGAGCGAACACGGGCGTCGCTGCAGTTGGCGTGACTGGGGGAGGGTTGGTCGAGCCGCCGCCACCGCCACCACCGCAACTGGTCAGTACGCCAGCGAACAAAATAACTGTCAGGATGCCAGCCGTTGCAAGATGCTTCTTCGTTCCTCCGACGAACACGATCCCGAACGCTCCAGCTAAAAGCGCGAACCCCGAAGCGCTCCAACGAGTCGAGTTTCGAACGTTGGCGGCAGACGCGCCCACTGGCTTGATAGTGACCGTAGTGGTCTGAGGCGTGCTGTTTGTAAAGCTGATCGCGGACTGCGCGGCCTCACAAGTGAGCTTGTTGCTCACCGCGCCGGAGGCGTTCAAAACCTGGCACCCGAGCGTAACGCTCGGCGTGCCAGTCAGCGGAGAAACAGTCAGGTTGACGGAACCGGTCTGGCCGGCTGCAAGGGACAGGCCGTTCGGTTCGTGTGTGAGAGCAACCTTCGGAGCGGTTGCAGGCGGCCATACGAACGTGGCGATCGAGCCAGCCTTTACCGTCGCGGTGATGTAGCTTGAGCCCTGTTTGACGTTGAAGGTCTGATCGCTTGCTGCGTTGTTGAACAGATACAGGACGATCGATCCGTCGGGGTTGCGGAACGCGACATCGTACAAGCCGGCGGGTACGTTCGCATCCGAGTAGATTCGATACGCGCCAGGCATGATGAACTTGCTGGCGTGGCCGAGCACGTAGTAGTCCAGTTCGGGCTTGAAGCTCGAGGGCTTGCCGTCCTCCCAGTTGACCGTAAGGACGCCGCGGCACGTATCGCAACCGTGTTTGCCTTCCGGCGTTTTCGCTATCGGACCGTGGTTCTGGTCGAGCACCATGTTCCACAGTACGTAGGCTTTCGCCCAATTGCGCATGACGTTGATCAATTCCTTCGCTCCGTCACCGAACGCGGTTGACTGGTTCTGCCACGTGCCGCCGGAAGCTTCCGTTTCCCAGATGTCCATATCCGGAAACATGTCATGGACGGTTGACATGACTGATGGGTCACCGGCGTAGTGATGCCATGCAGATCCGGCCGCATATTGACGGGCTTTCGGATCTTTCAGCACCGCGATCGCGTAGTCGGAGCGATCCCAGTTGTGATCGTAGACCATGACCTTGGTCTTGATGCCGGCATCGGCGAAGGCAGGGCCGATGTGGTTTCCCAGCAAATCGATCTGATTTTGAACGCTCATCAACATGCCTGTGTAGCCATCGGGAGCGTAAAGCGGCTCATTCTGCATGGAGATGTAGTGGGTCGGAATGCCTTCGGCTCCATACGCCTTGATGTACTTGACGAAGTACTGCGCAAACGGAGCATAAGCCTCAGGCTTGAGGTACCCGCTATTACCGTTCGGGCTGCCGAGGAGCGAATTGTTGGACTTCATCCAGGCCGGTGGGCTCCAGGGGCTGGCCATCATCTTGGTGTTGGGGTTGATAGTCAAGGCCTGCTTGAGCACAGGGATGATGTAAGCCTTGTCGTGTTCGATGGAGAAGTTGGCCAGCGTCGGATCTGTCTGGCCGGCTGGCATGTCGTCGTACGAATAGAAGTTCAGCGCCAGGTCCGATGCGCCCATCGGCTGACGAATAAAGCTGAGCGCGATGCCATTGGTGCGATCGAACAACTTCTGCATGGCGTCATTGCGCTGTTCTTCGGTGAGCTTCGTGTAAACGAGCCAAGCTGAAGAGTCAGTGAACGAAGCGCCGAAGCCGTCGATCTGCTGATAGGTTTTCGATGGGTCAACGGTTATGGTCTGCGAAGCTGACCCGGTCGTGGTTACGTTGAGATCAGCCTGTTTTTGCAGCTTTTGGCTGAAGTCAGGGGTGGTTTGATAAAACGAGACAGTCTGGGTCTGGGCCGGAACCAAGGGGACCAGGGTCAATAGACAGAGTACTGCGACTAAAGCCTTCGACATGAAAACACATCCTCCATCGCTACATGCAACAAACATGCGTCCGGCTGCGAGCTTCGTCCCGGACTGTCTGCCCGGTGCTGACTAGTGTCGGTGCTCGCTCGGCAGGTACGCCTGTAAATCCAAGTACAACGAAACTATTGAGGCTCTTACTTCATGGGCCCACGTGCTGCTAGTAGCAGAGCAGGTGGCCTCCCGCGAATTCTTCCGGTTGTTCTGCGTCGTCGGGCGCGCGATGACCGCTCTCGGTTCCGAGATATTCGTGCTGGAGGAACCGGTTCAAGTTACTTTTCATGACCAAATGCGGTGCAAGAGTGACGCGCATAGTCGGACACTGGCCGTCCATCAGGAAGTCGTGCATGATGCGGAACGCAATACGCCCCTGGCTGTAAGGCCGCTCATAAATCGTGGCTACGACGTGCCCCGCCTCTATTCGCGGCACGAGCGCGGGGAAGAGATTTGTGCTCAGGATCGTTACCTTGCCCATCAAACCGGCGTCTTCAACTGCGCGCAGCACCGGTGCACCGTTGCCAGTACTTACGTACAGGCCGTTGATGTCGTTGTGAGCAGAAAGCACTGCAAGGGTCTTCTCGTAGGCTTCGACTTCGGACTCGTGGTTCTGGATGGGGTCGATCACCACCATGCCTGGGAACAAGGACCGCAATGCCGAGTGGAACGCGTCAACTTTCTCGCGGTGGTTGGGAACCTCAAGATCACCGCTGGTAACGGCGATCTTTCCCGCACCCTGCAGGAATCGGCCCATGAGTTCAGCAACAAGAGCGCCGCTGGCTGTGGTATCGACGGAAACGGCCGAAAGTTTGTCTGTGCCTGGGCCGTCGTTGATCAGGCATACGACAGGGATGCGTGAACGAGCAGCGCGGCGAATCATCGGGTTGAGAGCAGCAAGATCACCGGGAACAACGATGATGCCGTCAACTTCTGCTTGAATCGCTGCCTCGAACGCTTCCTGCTCGCCGATTCCGAGGCGGGGAAACATACGATGCTGAATCTCGACGCCAGCCATTTTGAATGGCGTCGCCTCGTGGTCAATGCCGGCGCGAACTGGATCGTAGAATGATGCGATTTCCTGCGGAGTATTGATGCTGATAACGACGCTGCGCTTCGAGCGCAGATAGCGCGCGGCGAGATTCGGGCGGTAACCCATGGTCTTCGCCATCTGAAGCACACGCGCTTTCTTCATCGGATTGACGCCCGGCTGGCCGTGAATGGCGCGATGCACAGTCCCGAGGGATAGGCCTAATGCGTCAGCGATGTCCTGTAATGTGACTTTGCTATCCATGGATTCGCCCTTCAATAGCCTTTTACCCCACAGTCACCTCGCTTTGCGATAAAGCAATTTGGTCCAGTTGGGGCGCTGGGTGGCACCAAGATCGATAATGATTCAGGTGGAAACTGGAAACGATTCCACACGGCGGAACGGTATCGGAGCGGAGCGCTCTTGTCAAACATTCCTTTTGAAGCTTGTGCGAATGCAGTTAACCGACGGCTGGCGGCGTCGCGCCAGTCGAATCAGGCACATAAGGCAAACACGCTAGTTAATCGGTTTAGCAGAAAAAAGACGCTTGACCCAGGAGCTCTGGACTGATAAAAATCTGACCGCTACTCTCCTTTCTTCAATGAGCCTGTCCCGTTTGTGAGAAGGGAAGTAGCAGAACGAAAACTGGAATCGTTTTCGGTCCGCCAAATGGCCTCCGGAAAAGGAATTGAGGGGCCTTGATCAGACGGAGAGCGTTGGATCTACCACCTGGCGCGGCGGGGGCGAGACGGTCCCTTTGTCAGCAAACCTTTTGCGAGCTATGGAGGCAAGCATGTTCAGTCCTAAGGCTCCGAGGAAATGGCAGGCCATTCTGCCGCTGATTGTTATTCTTCTCCTCGGTTGCATCTCCGCATTCGCGCAGGTCATAAACGGCTCGATCTCGGGTGACGTGAAGGACGCTTCAGGAGCATATGTTCCAAAGGCGACCGTTACGATCAAGGCTCCGGCGATCGGCGTCAACAGAGTCGTTACAACCAATGGCGAAGGTGTGTTCGTCGCTCCCAACCTGCCGCCGGGAACGTACAACATCACGGTATCCGCAGACGGCTTCAAGCAGTTGGAAAAGCAGCAAATCGTGCTGAGCACAGGCGACCGCCTCAACGCGGGCGACTTTGTGCTGCAGGTCGGCACAACGCAGGATACGGTTACGGTCACGGCGGAAGCCGGCCAGATCCAGATCCAGGCTGATTCGGCGGAACGTTCCGGCACCATCACCGGCGCACAGCTTAACAATCTGGCCACAAACGGCCGCATGATCTTCGATTACGTGAAGGTCCTGCCTGGCATCATCAGCACCTTCAACGGCGAGCGCTCGACTAAGGGTGGTTTGGATAGCTTCCAGGTTAACGGCGCACGCGGCAACCAGCACCAGTTGACGATTGACGGCATCACCAACATCGACAACGGCTGTAACTGCGCTACGCAGGTGACGATCAACCCTGACGCGATCGCGGAAGTCAAGATGCTGACCTCCAACTACCAGGCCGAATACGGCAAGGCAGCGGGCGGCCAGATGGCGATCACGACCAAAAACGGCACCAACCAGTTCCACGGTGGAGCGCGCTGGTTCCACCGCCACGAACAGTTCAATGCCCAGAACTGGTTCGACAAGCAGGCGAACGCCATCGACATCCAGAATGGCAGGGAACCGGGCCACAAGATGCAGCCCTACCGATATAACTATTTCGGTTATCAGATTGGTGGACCGCTGCTAGCTCCGAAGATCAACAAGAACAAGGACAAGCTGTACTTCTTCTTCAACCAGGAGTACTACCGTCAGTTGTTGCCTGACGGATTCGACATGGTCTACATCCCGACCGTGGAGGAGATCAATGGCAACTTCTCAAATAGCACCGACGGTTACGGCCACAGAATTACGGTAAGGGACCCGCTGACGGGCCAGCCCTTTACCAACAACATCATCCCGCAGGACCGGATTGTGCCTTCGGTTCAGCAATATTTGTTGAAGGTGTATCCGCGTCCGAATACGTCGGATCCCACGACGTGCGAAGGGTCAGTTTTTCAGGGCGGCCACTGCAACCGCTACAACTACATCACACCCAAGACGACGACCCACCCGCGCCGCGAAGATATCGGCAGAGTGGATTGGCAGGTCAACACTAACAACCGCGTGTTCTTCCGCATTATCAATAACGAAGGCACGCAGGCACTTCCCGAAGGCTTGAGCCCGCAGGGCATCTCGAACTTCCAGTTCCCGGGCGGCATGTTCCTGAACGAGCCCGGCCGCACAATCTCGACGAACCTGACGACCAACTTCAGCAACACGCTGCTGAACGAGTTGAACTTCGGCTGGACGGTCAACAAGCAGCAAATCTACTCGGTAGGCAATCAGGTTGCGACGTCTAAGTACGGCATCCAGATTCCGCTGGTTTACCAGGTGCTTCCAGAGACTCCGCTTCCTGACCTCGGTTTCGGGGGGATCGACAATCAGTGGGGCACATGGAGCTATCTGGGTTCGATTCCGTGGAACAACGCTGCCACGGTTATCAACTTCAACGACAACATCACGAAGATTGCCGGCAAGCACACGCTTAAGGCTGGTGTGTTCTTCGAGCGTTATCGCAAGGACCAGGACGCGTGGGGCAACTACAACGGCGAAATTAAATTCGACGGCAAGTCGAACCAGCCGTTGCAGACCACGAATCCTTACGCGAACGCCCTGCTCGGCTACTACAACACGTTTGCACAGTCGAACAGCCGCCCGCGTGGCTACTTCCGGTACACGAACCTGGAATTCTTCATTCAGGACACGTTCAAGGTTACGCATCGCCTGACGCTCGATTACGGCGTTCGTTTCGCCCACATCCAGCCGCAGCATGATGACCTGAACCGTGGCGCGTACTTCGATCCGACTTCGTTCGATCCGACGAAGGCAGTCCGGCTGTACAGGGACAATGGTCAGGGTCAGGCGTACGATCCGGGCACTGGCGCGGTGGTCAGCAGCGCGCTGGTGGGCATGATCGTTCCGGGTTCGGGCGATCCAAACAACGGAATCGTCTACGAAAAGAACGGTTATCCGAACGGCGGTTTCAAGACCCCGACCATCTCGTGGGAGCCGCGTTTCGGCTTCGCGTTTGACGTGTTTGGCAACGGCAAGACGGTTCTTCGTGGCGGCGCGGGCATCACGCACGATCGCTTCCAGGGCAACCCGATCTACGCTGCCGTGACCGACAACCCGATCACGATGAAGCGCATTGAAAACTCGTGGGGCAGGGTGCAGGACATTCCGACCCTCACGATGGCTGCCGTCAGCTCGCCGGTCAACGTGACCGCGTGGCAGAAGGAAGCCGACATCCCGGCCGTTTACAGCTACAGCCTTGGCGTGCAGCACGATCTGGGCTGGGGCACGGTGCTGGACGTTGCGTACGTCGGTTCGCAGTCGCGTCATCTTTCGCAGAAGTACAACCTGAACGCAATTCCTTACGGCACGCTGTTCACGTATGCCGCGCAGGATCCGGCCAAGTACGGCGGGTCGGTGCCGGTTGACGGCGACGGCTGGATTCCGCAGATGTACAAGGATGCCGGCTACAAGTTCATGGGCCACAATGCTCTGCGTCCCAACTTCCTCCGGAAGTACATGGGCTATGCGGACATCTCGTACATGAACTTCGACGGTACGGCGAACTACAACTCGCTGCAGATTTCGGCTAACAAGCGATTCAGCAAGGGCCTTACCTTTGGCGCTGCCTACACCTGGTCGAAGACGCAGGCGACTTCGAGCGGCGACGGCGAATGGACCAACATCATCGACCCGAAGATTTACAGCTATGGGCCGACGAGCTGGGATCGTCCGCACGTGTTTGCTCTGAACTACAGCTACGATCTGCCAAAGTTCAGCAAGATGCTTGGCGGGTCGAAACTCCTCTCCTACTTCACGGATGGGTACACGCTGTCTGGCATTACCCAGTTTCTGAGCGGTCCGCCGGCCTATCTCGGCGTGAACTGGGACTGGTACGGTACGCAGTTCCTGATGGGGTCATGGTCTGAACCGCCTTCCTCGGTGCGCGTTGTTGGCGATCCGAACGACGTCGGTGACAACCCGTACGGCCACGTCAACCCGGCTGCCTATGCTCTGCCGCAGTTGGCAACTCCGAACCGCAAGCCTGGCGTGTATGCTCGCTCGGGCGGCACAAACAACTGGGACATGTCGCTGTTCAAGAACATCCCGCTGGGTAACGAGTCGCGCTACCTCCAGCTGCGCGTGGAAGCCTTCAACGTGTTCAACCATCCACAGTTCTATGGCTTGAACCTTGGAGCGCAGCCCTGGGTCAACGGCTCGACGAATGGATGGGATGTCGTTTTCAACTACGACAAGGTACAGTTCGTAAATCCCAACAACATTCGCCCGGCTGGCAAACTCGGCAACATGGGTCAGTACTTTGGCGAGTACAACGGCAGCGGCAACGAGCGAAAGCTCCAGCTGGCTCTGAAGCTGTACTTCTAATCAACCTTCAACAAAGGCCCGCGGCTCCGGTCGCGGGCTTTTTTTCCATACGAAGTAATTGCGGTCAGAAGAGAGGCATGAAGTATGTCGAAACAACGCACTCGTCGCGATTTCTTGAAGGTAACTACAGCCGGAATAGCCGGGGCGGCGGTGATCGAAGCGCTGCCGGCTTCGGCGAAGGCAGTGATTAACTCGAAACGGCCAAGCGGTGAGATCAATGTGCGGCTGACAGCCGGAGCGAAGAGGTATTCCCAGGAGGCGCCGGTTCGGTGGCGGCCAGCCTCGGGCGGCAGCAAGTCAGCTATTCAACTGGACGCGGCGAAGACTTACCAGGATATGTTGGGCTTCGGGGCGGCCTTCACGGACGCGGCCTGCTACATGTTCAATCAACTCGCGCCCGCTGACCGGGAGAAGCTGCTCCGCGAGTTTTACGATCCGGCTGAAATGAACTTCGGTGTCGGGCGGCTTTGCATCGGTTCAAGCGACTACGCGACGAAGGCGTATAGCTATTGCGATGAAGCCGATCCTGAGTTGAAAAGCTTTTCCGTCGATCACGACAAGGAGTACATTCTGCCGGCGCTTCGCATGGCGCGGAAGTTCAATCCGGAGCTCTACCTCCTGGGTTCACCTTGGAGCCCCCCGGGGTGGATGAAGTCGAACGGTTCAATGCTGGGCGGTTCGATGAAAAAGAAGTTCTATCAACCGTATGCGCAGTACTTCGTGAAGTTCCTTAAGGCGTACGAGGCGGAAGGCGTTCCCGTCAATTCGATCACAACGCAGAATGAAGTCGATACCGACCAGGATGGGCGCATGCCAGCCTGCCTGTGGGGACAGGAGTATGAGATCGAATTCGTAGGCCAGCACCTCGGCCCGGCGCTCGAGAAGGCCGGTATCAATACGAAGATCTGGTTGATTGATCACAACTACAACCTGTGGGGACGCGCGATTTGCGAACTGGAAGACAAGCTGGTCAACAAGTACGCAGAAGGCGTGGCGTGGCACGGTTACGCCGGCAGTCCGGAAGCGATGTCGAAGGTGCACAACGCGTTCCCGACTAAGAGCACCTACTGGACCGAAGGCGGTCCGGATTACACAGATCCTGCTTATCTGACCGACTGGACGAAATGGTCGGCGCAGTTTACGGGTATTCTGCGGAACTGGTCGCGCTGCATCATCGGCTGGAACCTGGCACTGGATGAGAAGGGCCGTCCGAACATCGGACCGTTCCCATGTGGCGGCGTGGTCACCATCAACTCGGAGACGAAGGAGATCACACGCAGCGGTCAGTACTGGGCACTTGCTCACTACTCCAAGGCGGTTAAGCGCGGCGCGAAGCGTTTCGACTCGAAAGGCGAGGTTGCCAATATCTCGCACGTGGCCTTTGTGAATCCGGACGGATCGAAAGCAGTTGTTCTGACCAATGCGGGTGCGGAAACAACAACGCGTGTGCAGATGGCGGGAATGGCTGCTGATGTGGTATTGCCGAAAGAGTCGGTTGTGACCTTGATGTGGAAGTAGGAACTGTGGGGACGCACCCTGTTGCTGAGCGACAAGGGTGCGGCACCCCTTTTTTGCCCGGTCTCCGGTGACTTGGGTTCAAACGGGCGATTAGGAGAGGCGATGAGGCGAGCGATCACGTCAGTCCTGCTGACAATCCTGCTGATTATCGGCGTTGTGGCGACTGCGCAGACGGCTGAGCTGTCAAAGGCGGAAATTGAGAAGCGGGTCGAGGCGATCCTGGGCAAGATGACGCTCGAGGAGAAGATCGACTATATCGGCGGGCATAATTCTTTTTACATCAGAGCGATCCCGCGGCTGGGCGTGCCTGAACTGAAGATGGCAGACGGACCGATGGGCGTCCGCAACTATGGTCCTGCAACGGCGTTCCCGGCGGGCATTGCCATGGCTGCTTCGTGGGACACCGAACTGGTGCACCGCATCGGCGTTCAGTTGGGGAGGGACTCGCGAGCACGAGGGGTGCACTTCCTGCTCGGGCCAGGCATGAATATTTATCGTGCCCCGATGAATGGCAGAAATTTCGAGTACTTCGGAGAAGATCCGTTCCTCGCTTCACGGCTGGCAGTAGCGTCGATCAAGGGAATTCAGAGCCAGGGCGTGATCGCGACGGCCAAACACTACGCGGCGAACAACCAGGAGTGGGACCGGCATCGCATAAGCTCGGACGTGGACGAACGCACGCTCCGCGAGATCTACCTGCCGGCGTTTGAAGCTTCTGTGAAGGAGGCTCGCGTCGGCTCGATCATGGACTCCTACAACCTGATCAACGGAGTACACGCGACCCAGAACGCGCACTTGAACATCGAGATTGCCCGAAAGGAATGGGGCTTTACCGGCATCATGATGTCGGATTGGGACGCGACTTACGACGGCGTGGGCGCTGCGAACGGCGGACTCGACCTGGAGATGCCGTTTGGAAAGTTCATGAATCGCCAGGCGCTACTTCCGGCCGTGAGGGACGGCAGGGTGAGCGAGGCAGTAATCGACGAAAAAGTACGGCGCATTGTGCGCACTGCCATTGAGTTTGGTTTCTTTGACCGAAACCAAGAAGATTCGTCAATCTCGTTGCTGAATCAGCAAGGACGGCAGGTAGCGCTAGAGGCGGCGCGTGGCAGCATGGTCCTGCTGAAGAACACTGGCGTGCTTCCATTCGATAAGTCGAAGGTGAAGACGGTAGCCGTGATTGGGCCGACAGCGCATCCGGCCGTAACAGGTGGCGGCGGAAGTTCAAAAGTCAATCCGTTGCTCTCGACCAGTTTCCTGGAAGGGATCAGCAACTACGCTGGCGCAGAAACGAACGTCGTTTACAGCGCGGGCATACCGAAGCTTTCGGATATCTACGACGAGACGCAATTCACGGTTGGCGCCGAGGGTGGCTTACGCGGCATGACTGCGGAGTACTTCAACAATACGGAACTGTCCGGTACTCCCGCGCTAACGCGCCGCGATCGGCACGTAAACTTCCGCTGGGGACAGGCGTCGTATGTCGCTGGTGGTCCGGTGAACGACTTCTCGGTGCGCTGGACCGGTTACTTCACGCCGGATGCGAGCGCTGAATACAAGTTCTATGTGAGCGGCGACGATGGTTATCGAGTCTTTGTCGACGACAAGCCACTCATCGAACGCTGGCAAACCCAGGGCGATACTCTCACGGTGAAAACGCTCAATCTCGAGCAGGGCAAGACCTACAAGGTTCGGCTTGAGTACTTCGAGGCAGAAGGCGACTCGGTGATCGGGTTCGGAATTGGCCGTGCAACTGACCGAGCGCTGCTTCAGGCGAAAGAAGCGGCCGCCAAAGCTGATGCTGTTGTGCTGTGCATTGGTTTTGACGCGCAGACCGAAGGCGAGGGCTTTGACCGAACATTTGCTTTGCCGGGCGCACAAGAGGAACTGATCAGGCACGTGCTCGGAGCCAACAAGAACGTCGCTGTTGTCCTGGTTGCAGGTGGCAACGTCGACATGAACGGCTGGAGCGAACAAACACCGGCGCTGCTGCATGCGTGGTATCCGGGGCAGGAAGGCGGGAGAGCGCTGGCTGAGATCCTCTTCGGAGCCGTGAACCCATCCGGCAAACTTCCGGTAAGTTTTGAACGCCGGTGGGAGGACAATCCGACCCACAACAGTTATTACGATCCGAACCTTCCGGCAGGGCAGGGCGGTGATGGACCCCGTGACACGGGAGAAGCCCGCGGTCATGTGGCCTACAAGGAAGGTGTCTTCCTCGGGTATCGGTACTTCGATAGGAGTGAAACAAAGCCAATGTTCCCGTTTGGCTATGGCCTGTCTTACACCACGTTCAAGTACAGCAATTTGAAGGTCACACCCGGGACGACGAACAACGGGACAGTCACCGTGTCGTTCGACGTAACGAACAGTGGAAAGCGCGAGGGCGCAGAGGTCGCTCAAGTCTATGTGAACGACAAGCATGCGAAGATAGATCGGCCAGTCAAGGAACTCAAGGGCTTTGCCAAAGTTAGCCTGAAGCCTGGTGAAACAAGAAAGGTAAGTGTCACGCTGGATCGCCGGTCGTTTTCGTATTACGACGTGACGAAAAAGGACTGGACGGCGGACGCAGGTGAGTTCGGCGTGTTGGTGGGCAGTTCATCAGCGGACATCAGACTCGAAGGCAAGATCAGGCTCACGGACTGAAGTGCTACAGCTAGACAGCAACCGGGTGAATGCGTGTGCATTCACCCGGCTTTTTTTCGTGCAAGCAGACGTGGACGGCACGAATTGCTAAGAGGTTTTCTGGGTTGCCTTTGGCAGGCCATCAGGGACAAGCGGCAAGGCGCGGAGCCTGAGACCGGTCGCGGAGAAGATAGCATTAGCAACAGCCGGAGCGAGTCCAAGAATGGGCGTTTCGCCGGCACCTGCAGACGGCTTGTCCTTGAGATCGAGGACGACGACTTCGATTTCCGGCATGTCGGAGAATCGGGGAACGCGATAGGTTGATAGATCTGCGTTTAAGATACGGCCGTTTTCGAAGCGTACCGCTTCGAACAGAGCGCCTCCGATTGCCTGCACCACCGCGCCAGCGATCTGGTTACGAACTCCATCTGGATTGACGATAGCGCCGCAATCAAAAGCCTCAACCACGCGACGGATGCGTACGGCACGTGTTGCCGGGTCGATCTCGATTTCGGCGCAAGTTGCTACTCGCCCGCCCTTCTCAATTGCGCCAGCGATTCCGAAGCCTCGAAGAGGGGTCGGCTTCTGTTTGCCCCAGCCGAACTTCTCGGCGGCAGCCTCGAATACGGCACGCAGGCGCGGGTCGTCGAGGTTCTTCAGACGGAACTGGAGCGGATCGATGCCGAGTGCATGGGCGAACTCGTCCATGTGACTCTCGCGAGCGAATGCGTTCGCGGTGGCGGCAAGTGCCCGATACGATCCCTGACGCAGCGGCGAACGGGATCGGTGAAATTGGATGTTCTGATGTGCAACTGTGTACGGCGTGCTGATTGCGGCAGGACCCGAGTTGTAGTTGTGGAAGTCCCACGCCATGATCTTGCCATCTTTGGTCGCGCCGCTCCGGACGTCGATGACTCCGGCAGGACGGACGTAGGCCCAGGTGAACTCTTCCTCACGAGTCCATACGAGCCTGACTGGCTTGCCGGCGGCCTTGGCGAGGCGAGCGGCTTCAACGGCGGCGTCGCCGGTGTGCTTGCCTCCGTAGGCAGAGCCCGTGTCGGGGATGATGACGCGCACCTTATCGGGCGAAATGTGGAAGGCTTCTAACAGTTCTTCGCGGATCGAAAACGGCCGTTGCGAACCTGTCCACACCGTGAGTTGATCGCCGTTCCACTCAGCGACAGCGGCCCGAGGCTCAAGCGGGACATGCGCGATGTATTGGACCGTGTATGTCTGCTGAAGCTTTGTGTCGGCTGAAGCGAGCGCCTTCTCGACAGCAGACGCGGCGGCTTTGTCCTCGTCGCCTGCATCGGCATTCTTCCTGAGGTATTCGAAGAGATCCTTGTTCGCCGGCTGCTGAGGAACGTCCCATCGCGCGTGCAACGCTTCAATGGCTCGCTCGGCTGTCCAAGGTTGCGGGGCCACAACGCCAACAATATCGCCATCGCGGACGATCTTGACGCCCGGGATCTTTTCGGCGTCTCGGGTATCAAGCGATTCCAGCTTCGCGTTGATCCCAGTAGGACGGAGGACCTTCCCGTGCAGCAGTCCCGGGCGCTCGATATCCGACGGGTATAGGTGCTTGCCTGTGACGAAGTCGGTCCCGTTCACTTTGGGAATCGATTTTCCAGCTACCTTCCACTGCGCCGCAGGAGTGAGGTCGTTCTCACCGATGACCTTCACCATCTTCTGTCCACGCGTGAGTTCGCCGTAGCTGATGGCGTCTTGAGTGCGTGGATTCGTGACCTTGCCCGAGGCAACGGCCAGAACCGCTGGTTGCACGCTCCAGCGCTGTGCGGCCATGGCGAGCAACGTCTCACGGGCGGCGACGGCTGCCTTCCGTAATTGGGGCGCCATTGTGGGCGTGGTACGACTGCCAAACGTACCCGCGTCCCACGGTACCAAGGCCGTGTCGGCCATCACCATGGTGATGGCCTCGATTGGGACCTGAAGTTCTTCTGCGACCTGTAGTGCCAGCGAGGTACGAATGTTTTGTCCAAGCTCGACCTTGCCGGTGTAAACGGTGACGCGGCCATCCTCATCGATGTGTAACCAGGAGGCGATGTCGTCGGGCAGGTCCTGAGTGTTGCGTCTGCGAGACTCCTGCGAGAGCGCTTCGTTCGTGCAGAGGCACACTACGAGGCCTCCGCCAAAAAGCTTCATGAAGTCGCGCCGGTCGACGTGGAACGCGTGCAACGCTTCGACGTCGTGCTGAACGATTTCGGGAGCGAGCTGATCATCCTTACGGTTGTTCATGACCTCACCCCCTTGCGCATGGCCTGTGCAGCCGAGCGGACGGCAGTAACGATTCGGGCGTAACTGCCGCAGCGACATATGTTCATGTTCATGTAGCGGATGATGTCGGCTTCACTGGGATCGGCGTTCTCGCTGAGGAGGCCGACGGCTGACAAAATCATGCCGGGAGTGCAATAGCCACACTGGAAGGCTTCCTGGCGCAGGAATGCCTCTTGTACCGGATGCAGGCGTCCGTTCTGCGCGAGACCTTCGATCGTGGTGATCTTCTTGCCGATAACTCCCGAAACGGCGGTCGTGCATGACCGAACAGGTTTGCCGTCGATCAGCACGGTACAAGCGCCACATTGACCTTCGCCACAACCGTATTTGGTTCCGGTAAGCTTCAGCTCGTTTCGAAGAACGGAAAGAAGATTCTCATCGGGCGGAACATCGATCCGCCGTTCCTCGCCGTTGATGATCAGTACCAGCGCACTCATGCGTGCGTCCTCGGAACATGAATTTGGGTGATTCTATCGCAGGGAAGCCTCAGTGAGCCAAGCGGCACACGGAGTAGGTGGGGAATCGGAACGCGCGATCTTCGGGACTTGCTATTCGGCTGACTTGCGCGTTAGAGAAAAGTTGACGACCGCTTGAGTGGTGGCATCGACGGCTTTGCCATCAAGCCGGTAAGGTTCATAACGCCACTCCTTGACTGCATCGGCGGCTGCCTGGGCGAGATCGCGGTGTCCGCTGATGACCTGCGTGTCTTTGACCAAGCCGTCAGCACCAACCGTGAGACGCAATACGACCTGCCCCTCTCGCCTCGCGAGGAGAGCGGTCGCCGGATACTTCGGCACGACGCGGCGGATGAGCTTCAGGTCCGAGGTGCGGCTTTGACGCGGAGTTGAACTCAAGCTCGGTACGGAGGGGCCACCCGACGGCAAACCGGAGAGGAGAACCCTGTTTCGCTCAGTGCTGGAAGCGGGTAACTGCGGAGCGGCAATCGGCCCCTCCGCAGTGTCGACCGTGCTTGACTGAACGGGAGCGGCGGTGGGTTGCGGAGGGACTGCTTCGCTGGTTGATGGTTGCAGGTTGTAAGTTAGTACCTCTGCTTCCCTAGTCTCGTCGCTGGATTGTTCGCTGCGAGCCGCGTCGCTGGATGCGGTAGCAGGTCGCCTGCGGCTCGTTCCAGGTTCCTGATCAGCGGTCCGTGAGTTCGACCGAACGGATGCGGTGGCTGCGGCGGGTGCGACGGTGGCAGGTGATGAAGGCGAACTTGCACTCGGACCACGCGAAGAAGATCTCGCGCCGGAATCCCTTTCGTAGGCGAAGTAGAAATAAATCGCTGCGAGCAGGATGGCTACGACGACTATGGCCAAAGTGAGCGGTCTGAAGCTCCGCTTGGATCGCGTAATGTCAGGTGAACTGGAGAAGGTCTGGCGCAACGCTTCCATTGGAGGCGCTGGGGCTGGCGTAGCTCTTGGTCCTGCCGCTGGAAGCGCCGGGGATGCCGTTTCCGATGAAGATGTGGAAACGGTAACGGGGCCCTTCGAGGGCATTCGCATTGGCTCCGCCGGACGTGGCGCTATCTGGCTGGCAAGGGTTCTGAGCGTGGGGACATCGCGTTCTGTGAACTCGCGAGGCTTATCAGAAAAAACTTCGAGCAGACCGACCATCCCGGACTGGCCGAGGATAGGAACGATGATGACTGATCGAAGATCAAGCTGCCGACAAACTTCAGCGTCAACGCGCGGATCGGTTTCGGTGTCATCGCAGCGAACAATTTCGGCAGTGCGAACACACTCGCCGGATAGTCCGCGAGTGACCTCCACCCTGACGCCGGGAGGAGGAGCATTCCCACAACTGGCCCGGCACACCATACCGCCAGCGTCCACCCATGCGATTGCGGCGCCTGTTCCGCACAGCAACATACGTGCTCGCGACGCAACGGTATCAAGCTGATCTTGCTGGGGAGCAACGTCCGCCGCTGAGCGCGGGCTTGCGGGGGCGATGGACGCGACAACATTCGTATCAAGCGGTTTGGTTGAAGGCTCCTTCCGACCGGACCGCACCGAAAGCGCTGGAAGCGAACTCATCCAGTCTTCCAACACGGCTCGGGTAGCGTCCGGCACGCGGGTAAAGCGGACGCCGGCCCGATTATCATCGCTCCAGACCGGGAAGGCCGAAAGCGATAGGCGCGAGTTATAGCCGGGCAGAAAGAAGGAGAACGTTGCTTCCGAGCGCGACTTGAGCGGCGAAAGAAGGCGGACCGCCATCCCACTTTCGCTGATATCAAGGATGAGAGCGCTCGCGCGATTTGCGTTCACGTCCGCGGATAGGAGTTGAGTTCCGATCACGTCCTTGCGAGCGTACTTGCGCCTTTCGGGGCGCGACGCCAGGGGAGCAGGTCGTGGTGCCGACATGGGGCCCTACCTCAGAAAGGTTGAGGTCTTACGGAAACTGCTTCAGTGCTTTGTCGGGAGCGGCGGGGACGCTGCGTACGGTTCTCGGGGCCGCAGTATTTTCGGCGAAAGCACCAGGGCTTACGCTGCGATCACTCTCACCCGCATCACTGCACAGGCGAATGGCAAGGCGGAGAGCTTCTATCTGGCGCTGCACATCCTCTAGTTCCAATTCCTTCTGTCTTAAGACTTCGTGCAGATTCTTCATCTGGACTCCTGTGTGTTTGCTGGCGAGAACAGCAATTTCGGACGAACCGAAGTTGCCGATGTTTACTTGGATGTAACCGGGAGGTTACCAGAAATTAACCCAGGAAGGAAAATCGGCGCTCTCGCCTGTGAAAAGGTCGTGACTCAGAGTAGATGGCGATGTACCTACAACCGCTCTGACCGGGGCACGGGAACTGGAATATACCCGGCTTCGGCATCCAAAAGAACATGCGTTTGTTGACTGAGTGCTCGACTGTCGTGGTGCTCGGCTTTTGCCTGTTCGTCCTGGGCTGCAACACAAGGCAGGATCCGGAACAGTTAAAGGAGCGGACCGCGGCCGCAACGGCCGAGTTGAAGCGGGACGCGAAGGCAGTGGCCGAAGGCATCCGCGAGGGCTGGAACCGCGACCGTCAGCTTGATCTTAACCGGGCGACAGAGAAGGAACTACTGGAACTCCCGGGAATCAACTCGAGGACAGCGAACCGGATCGTTGCGAACCGACCTTACAAGGCAGCCGACGAGCTTGTGACCAAGCGCATCGTATCGCGCCAACAATATGAAAAGATCGCCGACCGGATTACGGTAAAGAAATAGGTCACGCCAATCGCGCCGTTCGCTCATACTGAGTGGCATGTGTGAAGAACGAACTCTCGCGAACCTTCCGGTTGTGGTGGGACTAGGCGAGATCCTGTGGGACCTGCTACCAGCGGGAAAGCACCTGGGAGGAGCACCCGCAAACTTCGCTTATATTGCGGGCCTGCTTGGCGCGTCGGGTGTAGTCGTCAGCCGAGTTGGGGGCGATGAACTCGGAGCGGCGTCACAGCAAATGCTTCGGAGAACTCTTATTGACGTCTCCACCCTTCAAGTCGATCCAGAGCTTCCGACCGGAACTACCGAAGTCAGCGTGTCCGATGAGGGTGTCGCAAGCTATCGCATCGTCGAAGGCGTTGCATGGGATCACCTGACTTGGACGCCTGAACTCTGCACGCTTGCTGCGCGTGCGGACGCAGTGTGTTTCGGTACCCTGGCGCAAAGGTCAGAGGAGAGCAGGAAGACAATTTTGCGCTTCCTCGATGAAACGAGACCTGACTGCCTGCGGGTGTTTGACGCCAACCTACGGGCACCCTTTTACGGCCGGGACGTGATGATTGACTCTCTCCAACGTGCGACGGTGGTGAAGTTGAATCACGAGGAGGTCGGTTACGCGCTCGAATGCAGCTCGCTCCGAGCAACGAACGATGTTGAAGCCGCTGACGCGTTGAAGAACCGCTGGGGCGCGGAAGCCGTTTGCATCACCAGAGGCCCTCGGGGAAGCGTGATCGCGACTGCGAACGGAACGGCTGTGCATGCCGGTATTCCGATTCGGGTGGTGGATACGATCGGCGCCGGCGATGCGTTCACTGCCGCGATGACCATGCAGATGCTCGCGGGCGCATCGCTTGAGCGCGTGAGCGAGGCGGCTAACGGGATTGCGTCGTGGATCGTATCAAGGCCCGGAGCCATGCCCGCGGTGAGCGCCGAGGAGATGTGTCGGCTCAGGAGCGCCTTCGGCATCGCTGTTGAACGAGAGCGTAACGACTCGCCTTCTACAATGTCGCGCTGACTATATACTTTTCTTTTCGCTTTGCTGGACATCTCTGTCATCAGCAGGGTTCGGCGCTGATGACCTTCTGAGTTGAAGTGCGACAGCGCATCGCAGCAAAGTGCGAAAGCCAGCCTTTTCATGGAACGGTACATGGCCAGTTCGACTGCTCAACTTGATGCACATCCGTTGAAAACGAAGTCTTCGAGAGTCGCGACAGCCGCGATACTCCTGTTATATGCGGTCATCTATTTCGGCTCGACTTTTTCGCCCGCGCTACAGGACGACGCGGACTCGACGCACGCCGAAGCGGCGCGCGAGATGGTTGTGCGCGGTGATTGGGTCACGTTGCACGTCAACGGGATTCGCTATCTCGAGAAAGCGCCGTTCCTGTATTGGACTGTCGCACTCAGCTACAGCATCTTTGGGGCAAACGCATTTGCTACGCGGCTACCAACCGCAATAGCGATGCTGCTGCTGATCCTGCTGGCGATGAAGTGGGCACGGCGGGCGTATGGAGAACGCGCTTCGATTTACGCCGGACTGTTCGTGTGTACGGCGGCAGGGTATTACCTTTTCACGCGCATCCTTATACCGGAAGCCATACTGGGCTTGTTTATCGGCGCTTCGCTCTACTCGTTCCTCACAGCGTTGGACGAACCGAAGAGCGGCTGGCGATGGTACGCTGGCTATGCACTATTGGCCCTGGCTGTGCTAACGAAGGGACTGCTGGCGCCTGTCGCGGTCGGCATGCCGCTTGCCGGCTACTTGCTGCTTAGTGGCGAATGGCGTCGCTGGCGCGAGTTCCGAATCGTGACGGGGCTCCTGCTGTTTTTTGTTATTGCGGCCCCGTGGCATTTGTTGGCGGGTTATCGTAACGAACGTTTCTTCTGGTTCTATTTCGTCAACGAACACTTTTTGCGGTTCCTGGGGCGGCGTTACCCGCGCGATTACAACAAGCTGCCAGGCGTTTTGTACTGGAGCCTGCACCTTGTGTGGCTGTTCCCCTGGAGCATGTACCTGCCGGTTGCGGTGCGGAACGCATGGCATGAGTTGAGGTCAGCAAGAACGGCGGAGCCGGACTCGGGGAAGAATCGCTTCCGAAGCCGGACGCAGCTCCTGTGCTGGATTTGGGCAGGCGTGATCCTGACGTTTTTCGCGTTTTCGACGAACCAGGAGTACTACACGGTGCCGGTATACCTCCCGGTGCTGCTGCTCATTGCCGGGGCTTTGGCTCAAGAAGAAGAGCGTAAGAGCAAACTGCTGATCGGCATGACTGCGGTGATGGCAGTGTTGTCGCTGGCCTCAGCCGGTGTGCTGGCAGCCGGACTTTACGTGTCGCGGCACTTGCCGTTCGTAACCGATATCGGGACGGTGCTGGCGAAGCCTGACTCGGGAGCCGAGACGCTTTCGATGGGCCACATGCTCGACCTGACCGGGCACTCGTTTGCCGCCCTGCGTTTACCCGCGATTTTGGCCATGGTTGCTCTGGCAGTCGGTCCAACTGCGGCGCTTTGGTTGCGCATACGGCGACGCAACTACGGTGCGACGTGGGCAACGGCGATCACGATGGCTGTGTTCCTGGTGGCGGCGCATATCGCGCTCGTGCGCTTTGATCCGTACCTTTCGTCGAAGCGAATGGCCGATGCGGTCGCGACACAGATCAAGCCGCAGGACCGGCTGATGATCTACGGAGACCAGGCGTACGGCTCTTCGTTGTTGTTTTATCTACAGCGACCAATCGAGCTGGTCAACGGCAGGACCACGTCGATGTGGTTCGGTTCCACATTCCCCGACGCGCCAAAAATCCACCTGAAGGATGATGATCTGTTACGGGTGTGGCAATCGGACGAACGCGTGTTTCTTTTCGTGCCGATCAACCGCAGGGCACAAGTCGATGCGCTACTTCGTGGACCTAGATTCGTCGTTAGCGAAAGCTCCGGCAAGGTCATCTACAGCAACCGGCGCTGAGCTTGGCGTACTAGTTCGGGCTGCGCTCAGACATAGCATTTTTCCACCCGTTTCGAGACGGTAAACTTGCTCGCGCCAGACGATCTGCCCTGACGTGAAGCTGGCACACCACAGGAAGAAGCCGAGCAGGTCGCGCACCGGGTAAAGCCAGCAATATTTCAACGACTGCGGATCTCGAACCACTGTCCAGCCGGCGAGGAGTGAGAGCAAAACCCTGTTAACTACAGCGGCGACGAACAGCGAGACACCGAGCAGGGCGTGTCCGGCCAGGAATCCAGATGCGAGGCCGAGAAGTCCGAACGGCATCGCAAAGGTGAAGATCGTGCCGAGATGTCCTTTCGGACGGGAAAACCGTGTGCTCTTCATCCAGCGCACCTGGTGGAGCATAGATGAACGGAAGGAGTAGTTCAGCACGATGTGATCGACGACATACTGGGAGAGGACGACTTCGTATCCCGCCTCGTGCACTCTGTTGCCCAGGACGTAGTCGTCGGCACAATAGTCCGCCAGGATTTCCATGCCGCCGATGGCGTCGAGCACATTGCGCCGAATCGCCATGGTCGGGCCGAGCGCAAACTTCATTCCTTCCAGCAGGTCCGCTGCCAGTACGCCAGCGGTCATCTCCACCGACATACCGAGCGCTTCGAGGCGCGACCAGAAACCGCCAGTCGGAACGCCACGATATATGCAAGTGACGAGGCCGACCTTAGGGTTCAGAAGTGGCCGGACGACCTCGCGAAGGTAGCCAGGGGAGACGTGCGCGTCGCTGTCACTGATGATGAGGTATTCGGCATCAGCTTGTTTGCACATTTTTATTAGCGAGCAGACCTTGGCGTTCGGACGGTCGGGCTGGCCGGAGAAGGCGATCTTGACCGGGACATGGGGAAAACGCGCCTGCACCGTGCGAACAACGTTCAAAGCCGGATCGCTGCCGTCTCGCGTGCCGAAAACAATCTCGAAGTTGGGGTAGTCCTGCTGGAAAAAGCTTGTGAGGTTCTCTTCGAGCCTCGGTTCCAGGCCGCACAGAGGCTTTAATAATGATACGAACGGAGTTCCAGAGTCGTGCTGCGGAGCTTTGCACCTTCGCCGAAAACGTAGAGCCGAAATGGCTACGAACGTGAGAAACACCGTACAACTCACAATGCCAATCGCGGCGATCACAAGGCCCAGCTGAGCTAGGAACAATCGAACCTCCCAATGCGGGTGCAGGTGCTTCCTGAAATCCTACTTGAGTTTGGTGCGGCAGGCGACCTTTTCCGAACGGCTGTGAGGGCGCCGGTGCGCGTCAGACGGGGCTGAACTCCGGGTCGATAAACGTGATCGTCTATGTGTCTCGCCGAGTTGCTTGAACGACGGCCACTACTCCTGATATCGCGAAGATGGGTGCGCTTACCATCCAGAACCCAGCTACCCAACTTGTAAGAGGAAACAGCCAAGCCACCTCAGAGTCGTTTGCTGTAAAGAACACTAGCCCTACGATAAGCAATGTAGCCAGGCATACCGAAGTGATGCCGAAGATGATTCCAGAAACCAGAATCAAGCGGCGGAGAGTGATGGCTTCCGCGATACGTTCCAGCGGGCCAGGTTTTTGGGCCATGTCGTTAAGAATGCTCATGCGGACGTTAAATGATCGAGCGCCTTCTCTGCGATCGGGCATCCACCCATCTTCCAACCAAGAACCAAAACCCGACCACAATCGGCGTTGCGAGCAACAAAAGTTCAAGTCCCTCTACCGTTGCTCCTGAAATTGTGAACAAAATCACCGCCAAGGCGAGCGCAAGAAGGCACGAGGGGAGGTTCAAATAAACGGCTATGCGCTCCGCAAGGGGGAGGTGGGGCGGGTCGAACGCAACGCCTGGAGGGTCGAACCACCAGCCGGTTCTGTACTGTATTTCGGCGAATGACACGAACAACAGGTGAATGCAGCCGAGAACAACTGGTAACAGAACACGGTACTTTGGCCTAGATGGCATCGTGTGCAGCACTGTACGCCACAAGAGAGGATTGTTCCAGATCGTACTTCACAGGTATTGAATGGTGGTAACCGCGGAAATAGTGTTTAGCATCTCGTCTTCTCAAGGCACGTGCTACTGACATCTAACGTTGCATGGGCTTACGTGAACCTTGGCCGGAGAAGTACGGCGACAGGCCTGCGGATGAGAGTCGCAGACTCGAAGCGGTTGCAGCGCGCAGCAATGCGGGTGGCGGTGGGCGCACGAAGTGGATCATCGTGGGCGCAGCCTTGGCGTGCGTCGTAATCGGTGTTGTGATCGCGGCGGCCGTCACGTCGCGTGATGACGGGGACGTTCGGTCAACAAAAAAAGAGATCAGTACACCTACGGATGTTGGCGCATTCCTCGCGAATCCCAAGGTTCGGGAATCGGTGGGAGCGATCGTGTTTTTCAACGATCTCTTTGTGAAGCCTGAGGGAACTGTGTATTTCGCTAAAGACCGTGGCGGCAAAGAAATCGTGGTCGTTCTCAATGACGCCAAAACAGATATCCCGAAGGACGGCACGCTGGCTGATGTGAGCGGGGTTGTCGCTTCAGTGCCATCAATCTCCGCTATGCGAAAGCAATGGAAGCTGGATAAGCGGTTAGCCGAACGAATTCGCAAGGACTCGGTTTACATCGAAGCCGAGCGAGTCAGGCCGGAACGCCAGAAGCAGGCTAAAGCGAACTCGGCTGACCAGTCCTGATGCACATCGAACAAGCGATTGTTTATCGACCGGCAGGCGCTAACTGAGTCTTCGTGCCGGAAGATTCACTTCCGGGTTCTCCAGACGTGCCCTGCACGCCGGCGACTTCGGTTGCAGGCTTCTTGGGCGACAACGCTACCAGCATCGGCAGCCAGCGATCACGTTCGGCCTTGAAGGCCGTGAGATTGCGGCGGCTGACAGGAGTGTCTGGCGGCAACTTCATGCGCTCGAAGTTTACAAACGCTCCTTTGCGGCGAATACGGAAGTCGAGGTGCGGGCCTGTGGACAGCCCCGTTGATCCTACGAGTCCGATGCGCTGGCCTTGTGTTACACGCTGCCCCGTGCGCACCAGGCGCTTCGACAAATGCATGTAGTACGTTTCGTAACCGTTCGTGTGTTGCAATCGGACGGTGTTCCCACCGCCGCCCTGATAACCCGAAAACACCACACGGCCACCAGCAATGGCCTGAACCGGAGTGCCCGTGGGAGCTGCGTAGTCCGTCCCAAGATGCGGCCGGTAGATCTTGAGAACGGGATGAAATCGAGCGCGACTGAAGCGCGAACTGATACGAGCAGCGAACTTCAGCGGCGAGCGAAGGAACGCCTTCTGAAGCGAGTTACCGTTCACGTCGTAGTATGCGGGCTTGCCGGTCTGATCTTGGAAAAAAATGGCGTCGAACTTCTTTCCGGCATTGTCGTACTCGGCTGCCAAAATCTTCCCGTACGCAGGCGGCGCGCCGTTGTCATAGACCTTCTTCTCAATGATGACCCTGAAGGTGTCGCCCGGTCGCGGATCGGTGTAGAAATCGAGGTCCCACGCGAAGATCTCGGCAATGCGAAGCGCCAATTCCGGACCTTCGCCGGCGTCTACGACGCTCTCGAATAACGATCCCTGCACTTCGCCCGCGATCCCGACTGTGTGAACAGTGCTCGGAACTTGCTTCACCTGCGCCAAAAATCCATCGCCGCTGGGCGAGATCCACAGTTCGTGGTCGAAGTCGATTGGGTACAGCAATGACTTGATCATCCCGTCGGCCGCTCGCGTCAGTGTGACTTTGCTGCCTTGCTGCAACTGCCGAAAATTGAACACCGGTTCGGCGGCGACGGTAATCTTCTGCGCTGTGTCGGGATCGATTTCGAGGTCTTCCAGGATGTCGCTCCAGTTGGCGCCCCGTTGCACGATGATGTCAGCGACGGTATCCGGGGCCGGTGCGGGCGAGGGTGTGCTTGAGCCCGCCGCAACCGCAAGCGTTGCTGCCGTCTCGCGTTGTCGAGCGGAATGAACGAGGTAAACGGAAGTGCCGACGGCGGCCGTTATGACGATCAGGGCACCTAACGCGAGTTTCGTCCCAAAGAGTTTTCGCATCCTGTTCCAGTCCCGAGTGCTTTAGACGGTCTGCCGCTTTTCCGGGCTGCCGCTTACGAATGCCATCCTGACGTGAGATGTAACACAGTTATCTAATTGGAGTTGCAGGTTCGCAAGTACATCCTAACTGATCTCCTGTTGTCGCTCGAGCGCTCTCATTAAAGATTCACCGCTGTCGAGCGCTCTGAAACGCAGCACGGCGACACAACCTCATTGATCATGCAGATTCTTGTGAAGCGTGCGGATTGCGAGTAGTCGCCTCAAGTAGCTTTTGTTATAATTCGTTCAGGCGCAATCAGTCGGACGCAAGAGTATCTTCACCGTCCACGGCGCCCGCACCGCAGTGTCGGGGAGTGGCTCAGCCTGGTAGAGCACCTGGTTCGGGACCAGCAAATCA
>Ga0196970_1000570_pt1 | contig 40287 bp, 28 predicted proteins | sample S1v_513CmetaG_FD_148672 | JGI IMG/M metagenome (GOLD analysis project Ga0196970, IMG submission 148672) | Soil microbial communities from Anza Borrego desert, Southern California, United States - S1+v_5-13C | ecosystem: Environmental > Terrestrial > Soil > Desert | place: USA: California... | reverse complement strand
GGAAGACACACCAGCTACCTGGACAGCAAGTGGATGAACAAAGTGCTGGAAGCAATAACTACGTGGGTATTCAGTCACAGGAAATGGATCTATGCATTTACAATAGTTACTTGTGCCATAGCTATAATGGGAATAATGCGCCTGCATAGCGTGGGATACATAGTAGATGATCTGCCAAAGGATGATATTGTATATAAGGACCTGAAGTTCTTTGAAAAACACTTCAGAGGAGTGATGCCCCTTGAGATCGTAATAGATACAAAGCGGAAAAACGGTGCTGTATCTCTTCCTGTGCTGGAGAAAATGGATCAGCTAACTAATTACCTGAAGCAGTTTCCGGAGATTGGACATTCATTGTCGATTGTGCAGGGTGTGAAGTTTGCCAGACAGGCGTACTACGACGGAGACAGTACAAGCTATGCGGTGCCGAATGTTTTTGATGCAGCCTTCATACAACCTTACCTTAGGTCCAGAGGTGAAAAGAACAGCATGTTCAACAAGCTGACAAGCGCATTCATGGACAGCACGAAGCAAAAAACAAGGATTAGTGTGAGTATGGCAGACGTTGGCAGCAAGAGACTGCCTCAGCTTCTGGATAGCATAAAACCAAAAACCTATGAATTGTTTGACAGCACCAGGTATCACGTAAGTTTTACAGGAACTAGTGTTGTTTTCCTGGAAGGCAGTAAATTCATAATCAACAGTTTAAGAGACAGCCTAATTCTTGCTTTCATAATGATCTTTGGGTGTATGGTGTTTCTTTTCAGGTCATGGAGGATATTACTTATTTCAGTTGTGATCAACATAGTACCCCTGATGATTACAGCAGGTATAATGGGGTGGGCCGGCATTGCGATGAAGCCTTCTACCGTGCTTGTATTCAGTGTAGCCTTAGGGATAACAATAGATGTAACAATTAGGTTTTTGGTTAATTTTAAGCAGGAATTGGTAAGGCATGATGACAATATTGCAGTGACTGTCAAAAGAACAATAAGAGACACTGGATTAAGCATCATTTATACTTCATTGATTCTCATAGCCGGATTCGGCGTGTTTGCGCTTTCGGATTTTGATGGTACGAAATCGTTAGGGTATTTAACCTCCCTAACACTGTTATTAGCAATGATCACTAACCTGACATTGCAGCCGGCATTACTTTTGTGGATAGATAAAGCAAGACAAAAGAACCGTGAGCCTGAGTGGCTTATGGAAGAGGAGCAGGACGGAACTAAAGCTTAATGTTAAGCACTAACTATGCACTTCGATAAAATCAAGAATAAAGGGCAAGCCAGACTATTTGAGAGCGAGTACATGGAAATGATGACCAAGACGCATCCATTGGTCATTTACAGCATTTACCTCCCGATAATAGGGTTTATGCTTTATTACGGTGTTGCTTACAAGGGCCTTGCACCGGGTAAGGAAGCAGCTTACTTTGTCGCAGGCGCATTATTCTGGAGTTTTTTTGAATACCTGATGCACCGTTATGTCTTTCACTTTGTTGCAGAGAGTCCAAGAGCTCAACGATTTATTTATACGATGCACGGGGTGCATCATGAATATCCGAGAGACAAAGAAAGATTGTTTATGCCACCTCTACCAAGTCTGATTATATCATCCCTTATCTTTTTGGGAATGTATGCAGCTATGGGTTGGATGGCCCTGGCCTTCTTCCCCGGATTCGCATTCGGATATCTATTATATGGCTCCATGCACTTCGCCATACATGCTTTTACTCCACCGAAATTCTTAAAAGCGCTCTGGAGAAATCACCACCTGCATCACTACAAGGTGCCCGAAAAGGGATTCGGGGTAAGTTCCGTGTTATGGGATGTTGTTTTTAGAACAGTGCCAAAGAAAGAGGAGATCTAACTGTCAGCCATAATTTAAAAGGATTTCTTCCAGTTCAGACAGAATCATTGCTGTTGCACCCCATACTATAGCACCATTGGTGAGACTGTAGGCATTGACCTGCCTCACGAAGGTTGGATCTGCGGGTGAAGTTACAGTTGCTTGTGTCTTCGACCCAGGATCGACAATAGTCTTTAAGGGGACTTCTAACACATAGGATACTTCGGAAGCACTCAGGCTGTAGGCAGACCTCTCCCTCGCGAATGCTACGAATGGATAAACCAGGAAATTACTGACGGGAATGTAGAGTGGGGTGAGTTGCCCGAGAATGTCGACATCAGCAGACATGATGCCTACTTCCTCGTTAGCTTCGCGCAGTGCTGTGGCGCGCAGGTCAGCGTCACCTGGATCCTGTCTGCCACCGGGAAAACTGATCTGGCCGCTATGCGCCCGACCATCTTCTGTTCGCTTTATCAAGAGAAGATGCAACTGGTCGTCAAGAGGGTAGAGCAAAATTAGTACTGCACTGGGTCGTGCGTCAGTAGGAACAGCAACAGGCATGGGTACTACTCTCCCTATCATCTTCTCGTGAGCAGAAGCGCCAGGAAGCGGAAGTTGTAACCTGCCCTTAAGCCAATCAATTAATTTGTCACCTTGCTGATTAGTCGAATACATGAATACGCATACAAAGTTAGCCAGTAAACAAAGTATGGAATTGGAAAAATTATAGGCAACGGACCAGGAAAGAAACAAATAGTATAAATTGGTCTGCCGAAAACAATGAAAAGGAAATGAACCGAAAATTGTATGTAGTGATCACCGGCATGCTTTGCCTTGTATTTGACTCAGCCTTGGGCCAGGGACTCGACACCATAAGAAGAAAGGACGCCGACAATTGGGAATTCCTGCAAGTTCGAAAAGGGAAGAAGGTGCATTCGGAAGGCTATCGCCACAACGGAATAGCAGAGGGAACCTGGGTGACATACTGGGATAGCGGGTACCCGATGGAAGTGACGAACTACAGAAATGGAAAAAGGAACGGCGTACACATGCAGGTGACTGCACAAGGCTACACCGAAAGTGTAGAGAACTACAAAGATGATCTGCAGGACGGGCCACAAAGGACCTACCAGATCGGCACAAGCTTTATAAGTGAGGAGGTGTACTACTCTGATGGGAAAAAGCACGGCAGCTATAATAAGCGTTACCCAGCCGGAAAGCCACAGGAAGAGAGCAACTATAACATGGGTCAGAGAGATGGGAAGACTACCTGGTACTATGAAGATGGCGTAAAGGCAGCAGAGTACAACTACAGAAACGGCGTGATAGATGGAGAAGTTGCCGCTTATCACAAAAACGGGAAGGTGAGCGAGTTTGGCGTCTATGTAAATAATGAGCAGACAGGACCGTGGAAAGAATTTTATGAGAATGGAAATGTGAAGGCAGAAGGGAAATATGAGCACGGCAAAAAAGAAGGAGCCTGGAAAGAATACGATGAGCAGGGGAAACTCGTGGGAACAGTGAAGTATAAAAACGGAGAAAAAAAGTAATATGGCACAGACAATACTGATTATAGACGACGAAAAGGCGATCAGAAAGGCGCTGAACGAAATACTAACCTTTGAAGGTTTTAAGATTGATGAGGCTGCAGATGGCGCAGAAGGAATAAAGAAGATAGAAGAAAACACCTATGACTGCATACTGTGCGACATAAAGATGCCGAAGGTGGACGGTATAGAAGTGTTGCAGAAAGCACAGGATCTAAAGCCGGACATTCCTTTCATCGTGATATCCGGACACGGAAATATAGAAACAGCTGTGGATGCTGTGAAAAAGGGCGCCTATGACTATATATCCAAACCTCCGGACCTGAACAGGTTACTTATAACCATCAGGAACGCTATGGATAAAACTTCGCTGGTGGCAGAGACCAAACAACTGCGCAAACGCGTGACGAAAGCCGCAGAAATGATCGGCAGCAGCGGAGCGATGGCTAAAATAAAGGAGACGATAGACAAAGTGGCGCCGACTGATGCCCGGGTGCTGATAACAGGAGAAAACGGATCTGGAAAAGAGTTGGTAGCCAGAAGGATACATGAACTGAGTAACAGAAACAATGCACCACTGGTAGAGGTGAACTGTGCGGCAATACCATCAGAGTTAATTGAGAGTGAGCTGTTTGGGCATGAGAAAGGATCCTTTACGTCGGCCATAAAACAACGCATAGGTAAGTTTGAACAGGCCAGCGGTGGAACCCTGTTTATGGATGAAATAGGGGATATGAGCCTCGATGCGCAGGCAAAGGTATTGAGAGCACTGCAGGAAGGAAAGATAACCCGCGTAGGGGGTGAAAGAGAAATAAAGGTGGACGTACGGGTAATAGCCGCTACTAACAAGAACCTGATGGAAGAAGTGGAGGCAAAGAAGTTTCGACTCGACCTCTACCACCGGCTGGGCGTGATACTGATCCACGTGCCATCGCTGAACGAAAGAAGAGATGACATACCCGAACTTGTACAACACTTCCTGAAAGATATAAGCGAAGAATACAAGCAGCCGATAAAGGAAATAGATGATAATGCCTTGAAAGCCCTACAGGAATATAACTGGACAGGTAATATACGGGAGCTGAGAAACGTAGTAGAGCGATTAATCATACTTTCTGACAAAAAGATAACGAGGAAGGATATCGAAAGCTATATCATAGCATAACAATTCTGTTAGCACAAATAAATTACCGTCAGAAAGGTACGAAAGTAACCTCCTGGCAATCCAGCCCGCTGGCTTATATTTTATGGACTATCTACGTCTATTCCTGCAAGGCTGGAATGACAGGTCGTTATTTTGTACAGGAAACACATTGATTCTTCTGCTATTGCCGTTGAAATAACACACCTGCTTGTGGAAACTGTGGGCTTCCTGCATCCTTATATTTAAATAGCATATTGTAACTTATGAAGCATTGGCTGTCACTTATCGGACTATTAATACTCCCTTTCCTTACTACAGCACAGATTGTAGGCGAGCCTTATGGCAGTGAATGGCACAAGGCCGATTCCCTGCTCAGAAATGGATTCCCTGAATCTGCAGCGAAAATAGTACGCTCGATTTATGACCGGGCAAACGACAAAGGCCAGCAAGTACAGGTGATGAAGGCACAGATATACCTCATTAGTGCCGACTTTCAGAGAAGTGAAGAAGCTTTTCAGGAGGCGATAAAAGTAGCAGAGCAGAATGCTAGCCAGGAAAAATTTCCTAATAGTGCGATCTGGCAAAGTATAGCAGCGCAGCTTTACTGGACCTACTACCAGCAGAACAGGTGGCAGATATTAGGAAGGACGAAAGTGAGTGGCGATGTAACGATTGCTGATATTGAACACTGGGATGCATGGAGATTCTTTGACAGAGCCTCAGCATTGTACCTATCATCGATAGAGAGTTCATCCGCACTTGAGAAAATAGATATTAGCCAGTATGACCCAATAATCGAAAAAGGCAAGAACTCACGTAACCGTCGACCAACACTATTTGACCTGCTTGCATTTCGTGCGCTGGATTACTTTCAGAACGACGAAAAGGATCTAACGAGGCCGGCGTTCGCCTTCAGGATGGATGAAGCAGAAGCATTTTCCGATGCATCAGAATTTATAAACCATAGATTCCAGGCTGCTGATACAACTTCACTACAGTGGAAGGCGTTAAAGACCTACCAACGAATACTGCGCCTGCATTCGGATGATGCGAATAAGGACGCGTACCTAGATGCTGATTTGCACAGACTACAATTTGCCTACAACAGTTCCATACACCCGCAAAAAAAAGAGTTGTACAGAGCGGCGCTTGAACGGATAGAAAGGCAATACAGTGCAAACCCAATTTCAGGTATGGCCTCGATTCAGATTGCACAACTGATGCTGGGAGAACGTACCAGAATGGACTACGACCAGCCGCTCTCTGCACTGGAGAAGAAGCCTGTGGAGTACAATGCTATACTTAAGAAACTGGATAATATTCTAACCCGGTTTCCAAACAGCGAAGCAGCATCGAGAGCTAAGCAGATGATCCAAGCGATACTGGCGAAGGATCTGAATATAGTGACAGAGGAAGTCGTGTTGCCTTTGGAACCATCCCGGGTATTAATCAACTACAGAAATGTAGGGCAAGTAACGGCCAGGATAATGAGAGTGGATAATTCAGACAACAAATGGCTCGGCGGCTACTACCGTTATGATGATGAACGAATAGACGAAGTGAGGAAGATGCCTTACCTGGAGCAATGGACGATAAACCTTCCTGCTGCCGGAGATCATGAACGCCATCGTGCTGAGATGAAAGTAAACCCACTGCCACTGGGAACTTACATTGTGGCACTGAGTGTAGATGAAAAGTTTTCAAAAAAGGAAAACCTGATAACCTATGCGGTCTTCCAGGTTTCAGAGTTGAGCGCTGTATCGCCCAGCAATGGTAGCGGCTATGTACTGAACAGGAAGACAGGTGCGCCCATTGACGGAGCTGCGATTGACTTCTTTCAACAGCGTTATAACGACAATGTAAAGGGTATTACGCTTCGAAGGACCTCAGGCACAAATAGTGGCAGCGACGGAAGTTTTAATTACCCAAATGAAAGAAACAACTCGGCGATCAGGATCAGGAAGGAGAAGGACACCTTGTTGCTTTCAGGTTATTTCCACAAAGGGAACACGGGTAATATTGAAGACCGGGAGACCACGCAAACTTTATTCTTTACGGACAGAGCGATTTACCGCCCCGGTCAGACGATCTTCTTCAAGGGTATCATGCTTAAGAAACAAGATAGGGGAAGAAAGAACACAGTTGTGACAGGGGAGGAAACCGCTGTAAGTCTATACGACGCCAACGGTCAAAAAGTGGAATCAAAGAGCTTCACAACAAATGAGTTTGGGTCATTCAATGGCAGCTTCATAGCACCGGAGGGATTACTCACTGGTAACATGTGGATATCCAACTCATCCGGTGAGGTACACTTTTCAGTAGAGGAATATAAACGACCCAAATTTGCCGTGAAGTTTGACACCTTGCAAGCAGCGGTTAAACTGGGCGAAGAAATTACCATAAAAGGAAATGCTGGCGCATATGCAGGCAACGCTATTGACAATGCAGAAGTGAAGTACAGGGTGGTGAGAAATGTTCGCTTTCCCTATTGGTGGTATGCGTACCGCTGGGGTTTCCCTCGATCTGCTGAAATGGAAATTGCGAGTGGCGTAGTGAAGACAGCCCCAGACGGCAGCTTCACAGTAACTTTTGCGGCTATACCTGACCCGGAGGTTGATTCGCAGTCCCTACCGGTTTTCAACTATACGGTAACTGCTGATGTTACAGATGTAAACGGGGAAACCAGGACAGGCCGAACGATGGTTAGCGCAGGCTATACATCGATACAGCTATCGGTAAACATTCCGGAGATGGCGAGGCCCGAGGATCTTGACACAATAAGCATTACTTCTGTAAATCTCAACGACCAGTTTGTTGCTAAGGAAGTAGATCTGCGCATATCGAAACTAAGGGAGCCTGCACAAATATTGAGGAAGCGGCTATGGTCCGCTCCCGATCAGTTTATTATGGATTCTGTGAGCTTTAAAAAAGACTTCCCTAACGATCCTTACAAAACTGAGAACGACCATCTGCAGTGGCCAATTCAGAGAACCGTAGCGGAGCAAAAGGTAGCTACCAATAGAGAGGGAATGGTGGCTTTGCCCAAAAATATCTGGAACAGTAATGGCTGGTATGTGATAGAAGTGAGCACCAGGGATAAGAATGGCAGCATGCTTACCGAGAAAAAATACGTTCGGGTGTGGAGTGAAGCTAATGAGGGCTCACTAACTGTGCCGCTTGCAGTCTTGCCCCAGTCACAGAACAGAGAGCCGGGAACGGAAGCTGTGGTGACGGCAGTAAGCGGATACGATAACCTCCACTTAATGAGGCAAGTGAAAGATATGAATGGTGTCTCTGACATAACGCCTGTTGTCTATGACGGAAAGCCGGTAAGCTGGAAACGAACTGTAGGTGAGCAGGACAGAGGAGGCATAGCAATTGCCTACGTGACTGTAAAGGAGAACAGAGTTTACATGCAACAGGCATACGTAAATGTACCCTGGACAAACAAAGATCTGAACATCACCTGGGAAACCCACAGAGACAAACTGGAGCCGGGGGCGAAGGAGACTTGGACCATGGTGGTTAGGGGAAGTAAAAAGGAAAAAGTAGCTGCCGAAATGGTCGCAACACTCTATGATGCCTCGCTGGAGACGTTTCGTCCCCATCAGTGGCAGATACATGACCTGTTTCTTGTAGTGAGCAGCTATCTGGATTGGAATACCTCAATGGGATTCGGACAGGCTATAGGGATGCCCAGATCGTACATGAGAAATGAGGAAGTAAAACATTATGAGAAGTCGTACGACCGGTTGAAGTTATTTGGTATTGAGCTACGGTATTTCGGGAGACTTGAATCTGCTAATGTTAGATCAACATCTGATATGTATGCATTGGCTGGCGCAACTTATCAAGGCAAGCCGAAAGTTGCTGGAGCCAGGGCCACAGGAGAAATGTATGTTGTAGACGGACTACAGTCTGCAATCCCTAATGAGAAGACAGACGACACAGTTACCCCAGACATAGTTCCAAGAAAAAACCTCCGCGAAACAGCATTCTTCTACCCGGAGCTAAAGACAGATGCAGAAGGTAATATCCGTATTCAGTTCAATATGCCTGAGGCGTTGACTCAGTGGAAGATGATGGCATTTGCACATACTAAGGACATGAGCTACGGAATGGTGGAAGGCACCATCAGAACCCAAAAGGAGTTGATGGTAATGCCGAATCTGCCAAGATTTTTGCGCCAGGGCGATGAAATAGCTATTAATACGAAGATCAGCAACCTGAGTGAAAAGAACCTGAACGGAACTGCTACGCTGGAAGTAATAAATGCATCCACCGGACAGCCAATGAACCTTCCCTTCAGAATACAACAGAAGGATATCAATTTCTCAGTACCGCAAGGTGGCAGCACATCAGCAAGTTGGATACTGCATGTACCAGAGTCGGTGTACGACCCGGTAACAATAAGAATCAGAGCCGCATCAGAAGGGTTCACCGACGGGGAGGAAAACACCATTCCTGTAGTGAGCAATAGAATGCTTATAACAGAAACCTTACCACTATGGGTAAATGGTAATGGTAGCAAGACATTCACCCTGGATAAGCTCAGGAATGCAGACACCAGTAACACACTAGTGCATCACTCACTTACGGTGGAGTACACCGGCAACCCTGCCTGGCTCGCAGTGCAGTCATTGCCCTTCCTGATGGAGTACCCCTACGAATGCGCTGAGCAGGTGTTTAACAGGTACTACGCCGCTACGTTGGCTTCACACATTGTGGCACAAACACCTAAGATCAAGGCCATATTTGACAGATGGAAGGAAGAGGCTATGTTCTCCAGTCTCAGCTCGCCACTTGAAAAAAATGAGGAGCTAAAGTCGGCATTGCTGGAAGAAACCCCCTGGGTAATGGAGGCAAAGAATGAATCAGAACAGCGGAGGAGACTAGGTGAGCTGTTTGATACGCACAAATTAGCCAACGAGCTAAGTGTCAATGCAAGAAAACTGAGTGATATGCAGTTGCCTGATGGCAGCTTCCCCTGGTTTAAAGGCATGAGATCAGACAGATTCATCACTCAGTATATCATCACAGGTCTGGGAAGGCTAAGTAAACTGGGTGTGAAAGATAGTAAAGGTGATATGGACGACATCATAAAGAAGGCGCTTCCATATCTTGACAGGGAGATAAAGACCACCTACGATAAGCTGGTACAGAGCAAAGCAAAGCTTGATGCCCACCAAATAGGTAATAGTGAAGTACAGTACCTGTATATGAGGACTTTCTTTAATCAGCCAGTTGCCTCGCAGAGTAAAGCAGCTGTTGATTATTATACCGGGCAGGCTGGTAGGTTCTGGAGCCAGTTTAACCCATACATGAAAGGGATGATCGCTATTGCATTGCATAGAAAGGGCGATAGAACTGTTCCTTCCAATATTATGCAGTCATTGAAGGAGACTGCAATAAAAAAAGAAGAGATGGGCATGTATTGGATGCAGCGTGGCTATAGTTACTGGTGGTATGAAGCGCCTATAGAGGCCCAGTCCTTACTCATAGAATGTTTCAGGGAAGTGGCAAACGATAATACATCGGTCGATGCGATGAAGGTTTGGCTGCTTAAGAACAAACAAACCCAAAGCTGGGAAACGACGAAGGCCACTGCAGATGCTTGTTACGCATTGCTGATAACGGGTAGTGGCTGGCTGGCAAATGATCCGAAGGTTGAAATTACCCTCGGAAAGAATGAAACACTCAGCAGCGAGAACAGACCAACTGAAGCAGGCACCGGTTACTTCAAGCAAAGATATGAGGGAACTAAGGTAAAGCCGGAGATGGGTAATGTAACAATAGCCGTTACCGCTAATGCACAGGGCACCTCGTGGGGCGCAGTTTACTGGCAGTATTTCGAAAATCTTGATAAGATTACAGGTGCAAAGACCCCGCTACAGATAACTAAGGAGTTATTTGTGGAGCGAGCTTCAGACAGAGGCCCTGTCTTGCACAATATCTCCGACGCCTCAGGACCGCTAAAAGTGGGGGATAAGGTAGTGGTGCGGATCCATGTCGTGCTTGATCGCGACATGGAATATGTTCATATGAAAGACATGCGTGCTGCAGCGTTCGAACCGGTCAACGTTATCAGCTCCTATAAGTGGCAAAGCGGCCTCGGATATTATGAAAGTACAAAGGACTTGTCAACAAACTTCTTCTTCGACTATTTGCGAAAGGGCAAGTATGTGTTTGAGTACCCGATGTTTGTTCACCAGCAGGGTGATTTTTCCAACGGTATAGCTACCATTCAGTGTATGTACGCGCCCGAATTCTCCAGTCACAGTGAAGGGGTAAGGGTACAGGTGCAATAATCAACTTAGTAAGCAAAATATAAGAGGCTAACACCGATGTGTTAGCCTCTTATATTAATATCCTTGTATGCATCTTTCTTACACTCCCACCATCAGCGGCATCAGCAACATCAGTACATCCTCATTATCCGCTTTCTCCAGTGGACGGAAGATACCTGCTCTTGTTGGCGTGCTGAGGTCCAGTTGTATTTCAGTGCCGTCGATGTTGTTCACCATCTCTATCATCAGTTTGGCGTTGAAGGCGATCTTCATGTCCTCGCCGGTGTATTGGCAGCTTAAAGTTTCCTTTCCTTCATAGGAAAAGTCAATATCCTGGGCGCTAAGCTGTAGTGAGTTCCCGTTTATATCCAGTACAACCTGGTTGGTAGTCTTATTGGCAAATATGCTTACCCGGCGCAGTGCACTTATGAAATCCGTCCTGCTAACAGTCAGCTTATAAGGATTATCTCCAGGGATTACTGCTTTGTAGTCAGGGAACCGCGCATCTATCAGGCGACAGCTCATGCTGAGGGTGTTGCTGCTTACGAACAGGTGGCTACTGTTGTATGAAAGCTGAAGTTGTGTTTCATCTGCCGGAAGCGTAGCTCTGAGCTGTTGCAAAGGTTTCTTTGGAACCACAAATCCTTCTTTGGTCGGGCATGCCACGTCCCCTCTCCTGAACTGTACCAGCCTGTGTGCATCTGTAGAAACAAAGGTTATGCTATCTGTATCTAGTTCAAAGTACACACCTGTCATTGCAGGGCGCAGTGTGTCGCCGCTTACTGCGAACAGCGTTTTGTTGATGCTCTCTATCAGCGCTATGGAAGGTAAGTTAAAGGAAGTAGTATCTGCTGGTGCGGGTTCTTTCGGAAAGTCATCAGCCTTTTCTCCACCGATCTTGTACTTGCCCACGCTGCTGCTCATTTCAATACTCAGATCCTGTTCGTTGATATTGAACGTTATAGGTTGTTCTGGTAAGTTCTTTAAGTATTCAAGAAGGATCTTGGATGGAATACAAATCCGCCCATCGCCATTCGCTTCACTTACCTCCAGTTGAACACGCATCATCGTTTCCAGGTCGGTTGCAGTCAGAGTCAGGGTATTGCCTTTCAGTTCAAATAAGAAGTCCTCCAGCACTGACAGCACGGTGTTCGCGCTAATAACGCCGCTGATCTGTTGCAAATTCTTAAGTAATCCTGTTGAAGTAACGATAAAACGCATTGGAGCAAGTGGTTTGGCAACAAAGATAGTCGTTTAGGTATATCAAGCATATCCATGTGGAAATTTGGTTCGTCCGTTGTGAAAAAGATAATATAGGCCTGCAGCGCGTTCGGTCCCGATATTAGACCAATCGGGTTGATGGCTGAGAATGCCTCTTGCATTAAGGGCCGCCCGCGTGGTTCATGTTTTGTATTTTTACCCACTAACGCAATCGACTGGGTATATTAAAGGATGAACTGGTTAAGCAGGATATTTGGAATCAAAGAAAAGGAAGCTCCTGAAGAAGCTTCCTGGAAATCTAATGGATCGCCTGCACAAAAAGCTTCAGATAAGATCTTTCCTTTCAAAGGTCTGGAAGGTGTCCGCCTGGGCCGGTATAGCGATAATAACAAGTCTCATAAGAAAACACAAAGCTGGTATATTGCGGAAGATCGTTATAAGGAAAAGAACTATACTGAAGCCTTCAACGCTTTTTTTGATTACCTGAGAGATGAGGCCGAAGATAATGTTGTCTACAAACCTGACGGAAAAACCTTCACCTTTACCCTTATCCAGGGCTCTAAGAAGGTACATGGTGAGTGCGATGGTGAAATGATTACGGCACACTCTCCGCTTGCAGTTATGGAATCGCCAAGTACTGCTGTAATGCGCCGGCTGCTTGAGATGAACTATTCCCTTTACTACAGTCACAGTGCTTTGGATGATGGGAATACACTACACATGGTGTTCCTTTCTGATGTGTCTTCCACCAATCCCAGCAAGCTTTATTATGGTCTGAGGGAGTTAGCTACTAAGGCCGACCGGCAGGACGACCTTCTCTTGTCCGACTTCAGCTACCTCAAACCTACTGACACTGATCATATACAGCCACTCAATGCTTCTGAGCTTGAGGTTAAGTACAAGTATTTCCGTAAGTGGATCCAGGATACCCTAAACCGGGTTGCAGAAGTTAACCAGGACTCATTCTCTGGTGCCATTGCATATCTCCTCCTCGGGCTCATTTATCGTATAGACTTTCTTATTCTGCCTGAGGCCAAGCTTCTAGCTAAGCTCGAGAAGATCAATGCGATCTATTGGGAAAAGAAGGAAGAGGTGGCACTTGTCGAGCGTAATCATTTGATGAAAGAGGCGATCCGGAAGCTACTCAATATTACCAAAGAGGAGTTCGGCGAAAGTCTTTATCACAGCAAGTCCACTTTCTCTATAGCCACGCCCCCGAAAGCCGATAAAGTTCGCGACCATATTGTAAGCGCTAATAAAGATTCTAACTGGTACATCGAACATAAGCACCCCGATATTGCTCTTTCTATTAATGAATATGGGGTCCTCTACAACCAGTTTATTTATAGTATGCCACGCGTGCAGACAGATCTCATCATAATCTACATGGCCGTCATGCACGCCGATTTCTTTTCAGAACTTGGTATGGCAAACAGCCTCTATAATCCTGAAGCTAAGGAATTAAGAAAGGAGAGTATAGAGGATGCAATAGACCAGGCTATCGCAAGGTTTAAAGACAAGTTCAAAAGCCTGCGCTGGGACGGGAGCCGTATCTCATATGATAGCCTGTACGACTTCGGTGTAACCTTTAGTGAGCATATTGCTAACATGAATCTGGAAACGAAAAGAGAGTAACATGAGCATGCAGGACATAATAGAGCGGTATCACAATACCATCGTCCAGATCGCCACTAAGTCTGGTACGGGCACAGGTTTCTATTTGTCAGACTATGATCTCATTGTTACCAACAACCACGTTGTAAAGGATAACAGAAAGGTAACTGTCAAAGCGCGCACGTTCGATAAGAAGCTCGCATCTGTAGTGTTTTCAGACGAGAAATACGATCTGGCCTTCCTGCTCCCTCCCGTCAATATGAAAGCTCTTCCCGAGCTTCAGCTTGGCACCTACGAAGTGCTAAAGGATGGAGATACGGTGCTGGCGATCGGACATCCATATGGACTTAATTACACTGCAACACAGGGTGTTATATCTCGTGTCAACAGAGTGCAGCAAGGCTTAAAATACATACAGATAGATGCTGCAATCAATCCGGGCAATAGCGGTGGTCCCTTGGTAAGTACAGACGGGCTGGTAGTAGGCGTCAATACGTTCATCATTAAAGGCGGCGATAACCTTGGCTTCGCACTTCCGGTCAATTATTTAAAGGAGGCTCTTGAACAATACAAGCCCATCCGTGGTGAGGTTGCTATGCGTTGCCCCTCCTGTAGCACACTTGTCACAGAGCAAACCCTTGAGGTAGGAAAGTATTGCCCTAACTGTGGAACTGAAATTGACTTCCCAAAAGTTGATGAGAATCAGGAGGCGCCAGTGTCAGGAATAGCTAAAACAATAGAAGCGATCCTGGAAAAGATCGGATTCAATAAGGATCTTGCCCGCACCGGTCAGAACAAGTGGGAGGTAGAAGAAGGCTCCGCCAAGATCCGTATTAGCTACAATCCTGAGAACTATTTTATCATCAGTGATGCCTTCCTGGCTCAGTTGCCGAAGCAGGGAATAAAGGAACTCTACACTTATCTCCTGCGGGAGAATTACAAACTAAATGGAAAGTTCTTCTCATTACATGAAGGGAATGTAGTGCTGAGCAGCATGATCTACGATCTCGATATAAATCTCGAATCAGGTGAAGAAATGTTCCGCGACTTATTCTCCAAAGCCGATCACTATGATAGCGTGCTTATCGATCAGTTTAATTGCCCACCAATATTGGAAGAACGATAACTAATATAACATGAGCTTACAAGACAAACTACGCAATTTTATGAACCAGAAATCATCTAACCAGGCCGAAGAAGGCGCTAAGTTCCTTGAGGAAAACGGACAGCGCCCGGAAGTAAAAACTACTGACTCCGGCCTTCAGTACGAAGTCCTCACCGAGGGCACCGGCCCTAAACCATCAGGTCCTTCCGCCAGAGTTACCGTACACTACGAAGGCAGACTAACTAACGGCAATGTATTCGATAGCTCCTACAAGCGCAATCAGCCGGCCACCTTCGGCCTCAACCAAGTTATCTCCGGCTGGACAGAAGGTGTACAACTCATGCCTCAGGGGTCGAAGTACCGCTTCTTTATTCCCTCCGATATGGGCTACGGCAGCAGGGGCTCAGGCTCCATCCCGCCAAACGCTACGTTGATATTTGATGTGGAACTTCTTCAGACAAACTAATAACAACAAAGGCTGCGAACGCAGCCTTTGTTTATAACAGCCCTTTTATAGTATCTATCACCTTCTGCAACCCTCCCACATCCTGCCCTCCCGCAGTCGCTAAGGTCTTCTGTCCACCCCCGCCGCCTTTTATCAGCGGCGCCACCTGCTCTTTAATAATCTTTCCTGCATCCAGTCCCTTTGCAGCAACTACCGTATCAGCAACCCCCACCGCCACAAAAGGCTTTCCCCCAATATTTGCTCCCAGAACCACCACATGGTCATTCAGATGATGCTTCACGTCCATGCACAGCTTCTTCAGCGCATCCGCCGATCCCACCTCCACTATGTCTCCCACAAACGAAACCTGGTTGATGATCTCATCTTTGGTAAGCACCTCGTTCCTAATCACCACCAGGTGCCTTGCCTCCAGCATCTCCGCATGCTTTTCTACCTGCGCTTTCTCTTCCTGTATCTTCTCTATCGCCTTGAGCGGTTCTTTCGGGTTCTTCAGGGCCAGCTTTATTTCGTGCAGCGTCTGTAGCTGTTCATCTATCCAATCCATAGCCGCCTTACCACTCACAGCCTCTATACGTCGTATACCCGCAGCTACTGCGCTTTCGTGTTGTATCTTAAACAATCCCAGTTGCCCGGTAGATCCCACATGCGTTCCACCACAAAGTTCGATCGAATACTCCGGATCCATGATCACCACCCTCACCCTGTCGCCATATTTCTCGCCAAACAGAGCCATAGCACCCATCTCTATCGCCTCCTCTTTACTCATCTCTCTTATCACTACCTCTACATTCTCTCGGATCTTTTCATTTACCAGCGCCTCTATCTGCCGCACCTCTTCATCAGTCACTTTAGAGAAGTGCGAAAAGTCGAACCTCAAATGCTCCTCATTCACCAGGGATCCCTTCTGAGCCACATGTGTACCCAGCACGGTCCTTAATGCAGCATGCAGTAAGTGCGTAGCACTATGATGCACTTCCGTGTGTATCCTTTTCACCACGTCCACCTTAGCAAGCACTGGTGCAGAAGGATCTGCAGGCAGCACTTCAGCAAAGTGTATAATTAAATCATTTTCTTTCTTGGTATCCGTTATTTGTATGCTCTCCGTAGGGAAGATCAACTCTCCCGTATCGCCCACCTGTCCCCCACTCTCTGCATAAAAAGGAGTTATATCCAACACCAGTTGAAAGCACTCCTTTCCCTTGCTCTTCACCCTTCTGTATTTCATCACAGACGCCTGCGCCTCCAGGCTGTCATACCCTATGAACCTGTTAGGCCCCTCCTGCAATATTACCCAGTCATCAGTATCCAGCGCCGTTGCGGCCCTGCTCCTGTCTTTCTGTTGCTTCATCTCCGCCTCAAACGCAGGTTCATCCACCTCCAGCCCTTGTTCACTTCCAATCAGTCTAGTCAGGTCTATGGGGAAGCCAAAGGTGTCATACAGCTCAAAAGCTGCCTTACCGTTGATTACGGTAGTACTCCTGCTCTTAGTCTCACTCACTATATCATCTATCTTCTTCAGTCCCTTGTCAAGTGTTCTCAGAAAGGCATCCTCCTCTTCCTTCACCACCTTGCTCACCAGGTCTATCTGCTTCTGCAGTTCAGGAAACACCCCCTCAAATTGCTTTGCCAGCACCGGCATCAACTGATGCAGCAGCGGCTGTTTAAAATCTAGGTAAGTATAATAATACCTCACCGCCCTCCTCAATATCCTCCTGATCACATACCCCGCACCAGTATTCGAAGGCAACTGACCGTCTGCTATAGTAAACCCGATAGCCCTTATATGATCCGACAACACTCTGAATGCTACATCCTGCTTACTGTCCGTATACCCGTACGTCTTCTTTGTAATAGATTCTATCGTACTGATAGTACTGGTAAACAGATCAGTATCATAGTTACTCTGCTTCCCTTGAAGCACCCTCACCAGTCGCTCTAAGCCCATACCTGTGTCCACATGCTTAGCCGGCAATGGCTCCAGCCTGCCATCCTTTAGCCTGTTGAACTGCATAAACACGTTGTTCCATATCTCTATCACCTGCGGATGATCCGCATTCACAAGTGTCTTCCCCTCCACCGCCTTCTTTTCCTCCTCAGTCCTGCAGTCTACATGTATCTCGCTACACGGTCCGCACGGTCCTGTATCTCCCATTTCCCAGAAGTTATCCTTCTTGTTCCCCAGCAGTATTCTGTCTTCCGCTATATGCCTTTTCCAGAAGTTATAAGCTTCATCATCCTTCGGCAGATTCTCCGAAGCATCTCCTTCGAAAACCGTTACATAAAGGTTCTCCTTAGGTATCTTAAATACCTCTGTCAGCAGCTCCCAGCTCCATGCTATTGCTTCATCCTTAAAGTAGTCTCCAAAGCTCCAGTTCCCCAGCATCTCAAACATGGTGTGGTGATAGGTATCCACGCCTACTTCCTCCAGGTCATTATGCTTACCGCTCACCCTCAGGCATTTCTGGGTATCCGCCACGCGCTTGTTCACTGCCATTTTCTCACCCAGGAAGTACTCTTTAAACTGGTTCATCCCCGCATTGGTAAACAGCAGCGTAGGGTCATTCTTCACCACAATAGGGGCAGAAGGCACTATATGATGTCCCTTGCTTTTGAAGAATTCCAGGAACTGCTGGCGTATTTCGTTGGCAGTAAGCATAAGTTATTTTAGATGATACTTGATTTGAATATGGAACAATCGCAAAGATAATTACCCGCACTGATGATTCTGGAATATAGTTGCAAGCACGCAGCAAGCACGCAACAAGCAAGGAACATTGGAGTTAGTGTGGAGTGTAGCTGGACTGTATCGGGAGGAGTACCGAAGTTGAAGTCCTGTACCTGTCCTAAACCTGTCCTGCAGGTGTGCTATAACTGTCCTATAGCTCGTACCTTGTTTCGGGGTTTTTTCTGCTTATAACAATTGATGATTGGTTTTAATAAACCAGTCTGGTCTTGATTGTGCCCTTCACCTCCCTCAGCAATTCCGCTGCACTGGCCGAAAGCGAAGTATCTACATCCAGTACCACATAGCCTATCTCTTCATTGGTCTTCAGATATTGCCCCAAAATGTTTATCCCATTGCCAGCCAGCCTGCTATTGATATCCGACAATACCCCCGGAATGTTCTTATGTATATGCAGTATCCTATGTGCATTTTCCTGTATCGGCAGCGATAGCGCGGGCACTGTCAAAGAGCCTTGGGTATTACCTGTCTCCGTATAGTAAACTAGCTTGCTGCTCACATCTTCGCCTATATTCATCTGCGCTTCTTCCGTACTACCCCCAATATGCGGTGTCAGCAGCACATTAGGCATGTGTTGCAAGCTGCAGCTAAAGAGATCTCCATTCTTCTCCGGCTCCTGCGGATACACATCCAGCGCCACGCCGTTCAGTATTCCCTCCTCGAGTGCCCACTTCACGTCGTCCAACTCCACCACTTCTCCCCTGGAATAGTTTATAAGCACCGCCCCCGGTTTACAATGTTTCAGATTCTCTTTATTAATGAAACGCTGCATGGATGGCACCGATGGTGTATGGAGCGTTATGATATCCGCATTCGCCATCACAGCAAAAACATCAGGCATAGCCGTAGCGTTCCCAAGGGGCAGCTTCTTCTCCGCATCGTAATAAATCACCTTCAGCCCCAGAGCCTCCGCCAGCACACTCACCTGGCTCCCTATGTTCCCATATCCTATTATACCAATGGTCTTCCCCCTCAGCTCTCTGCTGTGCTTCGCATCCTTCATCCACACCCCTTCATGCGCCGCCTTATTCTTATCCGGCACCCTCCTCATCAGCATAATAGCCGCCCCTATCGTCAGTTCCGCAACAGATCTCGTATTAGAAAATGGCGCGTTAAATACCACCACCCCCTGCCTCCTCGCCTCTGCCATGTCCACCTGGTCCGTCCCTATGCAAAAGGTGCCAACCGCCAGCAGCTTATCCGCAGCATCCAGCACCCCCTTCGTCACCCTCGTCTTCGACCGGATGCCCAGAATATGAACATCCTTTATCCGCTCCATCAGTTCCTCCTCGTCCAGCGCCTTGCCTAGTTGCGTCACATTTGTATAGCCATTGCTCGCGAAAAGCTCCACCGCCTGCGCACTAATATTCTCCAGCAGCAATATGTTCAGTTTATCCTTTGGGTAACTCGTTTTCATGATCTGCACTATTCTATTTAGCAACATTACATCAATATCATTTAGCAGATATCTACCACACGTACCCATTTCGGCAATTCCATCTATTGATATCGTATTAGGAATTGTAAAGACTGCATCAGTATGCATCGCACCAGCAATCCTTAAAGCAGAGCAGACGGACTTTCGTATATTTATGAGTTACCAGCAGTAATGACCAGACGAACAGCAAACATATTGACGGGCGTTTTATCCGTTGGACTTTTGACAACTTTGGTTATCCGATTGACAAATGTTCCGGGCGGTATGTTTCTATCAGGCCTTGCATTGGGGACAATGTGGATTATCATTATCGTATTAGCTTGTTTAATCTTGACCGTTATTTTAAAACGCATATTCAAGACACAATCATTTTTGACAATTTTATTTCTGACGACAACAATTGGCTTTACATATTTTCATTACAAGCTTTACTCACCGACCTTGACAATTACAGTACCAATCAATTATTCGGGAGAAGTGGACTTGGTTTTAGCAAACGTGTCAGACAACATATTGACACTTGACACAAACGGTATTGGCTATATTGACCAGTGGACTTTTGACAAAACATATACAAGACCTATCGTTATTGACCAAGACGGAAATAATCTTGACAGTTTATTGGTAGGTTTCAATCCGACTTCATTTTGGAGCGTTGGAAAATCTTGTTGCATAGACAATCAAGAGTTCCGAACCAAAGGCTTCAAAATAAAAAGCCGAACCAATGAAAATGCTTTTAGATTTAGAAATTTATCTGACCTCATAAACCGTAAAATCATAAAGACAACAAAAGCAGACGAACATGCTTTAATACAAACAGAAATGACAACAGACAGCATATGATTAGTGCTTATTAAGCACACTCGCGTCACTTCCGCCCCACTGGTCGAAGGGTCCCGCTTCGTCCCACAATTGGCAAGCGTCCCGCTTGCGGTATGAACTACCCACTGATCTACGAGTTCAGCGCAGCCACACTTAAATCCCGGGTGAAAGCAGGACTCTGTCCGGCATCTGTATTGGGAAAGCCGAAAGTATAAATTGCGACAATTGAGTTTTAGCCAGACTCTGTGAAAGACAATCAGCCAATGAAAAAATCAGAAGGGGGAAAATTAGCGTACCCATTTTGGTAACTATCCGTAAATTTGCCTATATTTTTATGCGGATAATTGCCGTTCAGACGTTAAAGGAATACTGCAAGGCATTCCCTAAAGCCAAACAGGCGCTGTTATCTTGGTATGATGAAGTAGAAGCTGCCCACTGGAATAATCCAAATGAACTTAAAGAGCTTTATAGGAACCCTTCAGTGATAACCTCGAAACGAATACTGTTCGATATCAGCGGCAACACGTACAGGTTAGTAGTAGATGTCGAGTTTCGCCTGAAGATAGTATTCGTAGTTTGGTTCGGACCTCATAAAGAATATGATAAGATCGACGTAAAAACGGTTAGATATGCTAAAGCCAGTAAAAAATAGGAAGCAATACGAAGAGGCGCTTGATCGTATCTATAGTCTGCTTCAAAAAGACACTAAGGTAGGCTCCAGAGATTCTGATGAACTGGAGGTACTCTCCATCCTCGTCAAGCAATATGAGACTGAGCATTTTCCTATGGAGAAGCCAAGCCCTCTTGAAGCAATTAAATTTCGCATGGAGCAGTCGGGGATGTCAGAAGCCGAACTTTCAGCAATCCTGGGAAATAAGTCGCGGAAGTCCGAGATACTCGCAGGCAAACGCAAGCTAAGCCTTGCCATGATCCGCCGGCTTCACGAAGTACTTCATATTCCCGCGGATATTTTAATAAGAGCGTATTAAGAGAAGTCGTAATTGTAATCCCCATTGGCTCCCGTGGTGCCAGGATGCAGCCAACCCCTCGTGCCCCGAGTCTTGGTGCCACTCAACATGATCGTTTTAAGATGCCTCCCACTGTGTTCCCGGCCGTCGGATGGTACTGCATATTTGTATGGTAGTGCGGAGTGTAGAAGTCATGTAATTGCTTAATGATTTTGGACGTGCCATGAAGTTTTTACATTTCGCTCAATACAAGCGTTACACCCTTTCCCCTATATTTGTTAGGTGAGCTTCCTTTACCCCTTGTTCCTGCTGGCTGGCTTATCCATAGTCATACCCATCATTATTCACCTATTCAACCTTCGCAGGTACAAGACAGTATATTTCCCTAACACCAGGTTCCTGAAGAATATTCAGCTCCATTCTCAGAAACAGTCTCAGCTAAAATATAAGTTGCTGCTTGCTCTCAGAATATTGTTCTTACTGTTCCTCATCCTTGCGTTTGCACAGCCATTCTTTGCCAGGAAAGACCAGGCAGCCGCGACTGACAGACTTCAGGTTCTCTATATCGATAACAGTAGCTCCATGTCGGTGAAGAAGGGTGCCCGCTCTTTGTTGGATATGGCGAAAGATGCAGCACGTGTCCAGATACAGGGTGCGGCACCGGGAACAAAGTTCCTTATTCTTACCAGCGACCGCCCTTTGTCTTACCAGCCTATGCCTGTTGAGAAGGCAGTGGGAGCGCTTAATGCTGTAGATATTACATCAGTCTCCAGGAATGCCTCATCGGTGTTTTCTACTGTGCAGGGGCTAATGCAAAGTGAGGCGGCGGAGGGTGCCGACCTGTATTACTACTCCGACTTTCAGAGAAATGCTTTCCCGGCACAAGCAAGCGAAGGTCAGCTCAACCAAGTTAAGTTTCATGGTATACCTGTTCGTACGGATGTAGCGAGTAATGTCTTTATAGATACTGCATTCCTTACCTCCCCTGTGCTGCACACTAACCAGAGCAACAGGTTAGTAGTACGCAGTAAACTGGTTGGGAAAGGGTCTGGAGATGCTCCGGTGGTGCAGCTATCCATCAATGGGCAGGTAAAGACTGCGGCAAGCCTATCATTTGATGAGAAAAACGAAAGCACAGATACTCTGAGCTTCCAGGTAAATACGGCAGGATGGCAAAGACTCATGCTCACTGTGGCTGATGCGGCTGTTCGTTACGACGATACTTTCCGGATCACTGCCAGAAGTGCATCCAACCTCTCGGTACTGGTGCTCAACGAGTCACAGCCCAATCCATATATCCAGGCCGCGTTTCGTGCTTACAATGGTTTCAGGATGGACCAGAAGAAGACCAGTGAGCAGGCAGACTGGAAGCAATACAACCTCATTATTTTCAATGGAATTACCCGTGTCGATGAAGCACTTGGGAAAAGGGTTGCAGAAGCCCTTCAGCAGGGTCAGAGCATCTGCATCTTTCCCGGCAGAACCACCAATCTTGATGCTCTGAACACCGGTCTTAGCAGAATAGGCGATATTCGTTTTACTGGTGTTGACACAGCTATGCAAACAGCAGCTACACTGCAGCAAGGTAGCGAGCTGGTTCGTGATCTCTTTGAGAGAATACCTGAGAACGTACAATTGCCGGTGGCGAACTGGCACTACAACATACGTGCCGGCCTCAGCGCCAATCAGCAGTCTATCCTCAGCTTCCGGAATGGAGACCCATTGCTCGCTCAGTACTCACCGTCCCGTGGTAAGCTCTATCTCGCTTCCACCTCGGCTGACCTTCAGTCGGGTAATTTCCCCGGCAGTTACTTCTTCGCTCCATTCTTATATCAGATGACTGCCCAGTCGAAGGGTGGAGATGTATATGCCATTACTGCCGGCGAAGCGCTGCCAGTGTATCTGCCAATGACTAATGCCGGTGAGCGGAATATGGTGCACCTTTATGCGGACGGAGTAGATATCATTCCGCCTCAGCGTCCAAGTGGGGCGGGGCTGGATGTGTACCTGGCGCAGGCTGTTCAGCAGCCTGGTTTTTACACACTCGCTGCCTCTGGTGCTGACAGTACTGCTATTGCGCTCAATCAGAACAGAGCGGAATCATACCTTGAGCTCTGGAATCTGGACAAGCTGAAGGAAAACTGGAGTGGCAGTAACATAATGTGGAGCCAGGATGCCTCCGTCGTGGCTGGTGCAGGGCAGCATACCGATTCTTCATTCCCGCTTTGGAAAGTTTGTGTTATTTTAGCCCTGTTAATGCTTGCTGCGGAGAGTTATTTACTCGCAGCGGCTAATAGAAACCAAACCGTTGCTCCTCAATAATGTCCGTTAAGATTCGCAAGGCGAAGGTGATTGACCCACTGTCACAGTGGCATGGCAAAACGGTAGATATTCAGTTGCAGGCACCTGGCCAGCCAGCCCAGTTCAGTGAGGCGGCTGAAGGCAAAGCTTCCATTTCATCCAGCGATAAACTGTTATGGGAAGGTGAAGACCTCTTTATTTCCGGGGGCTTTATAGACATATTTGCGGACTACAGAGAGCCCGGGTATGAGCAGAAAGAGACTATTGAAAGCGGTTTGCGTGCGGCAGCAGCCGGCGGATTCACTGATGTGTTCCTGGTGCCAAATACCAACCCGGTGACCGGTTCCAAGTCCTCGGTGCAATATCTGTTGCAAAAGGCTAAGGGCGGCCCTGTGACAATACACCCGTTAGGCTGCATTACCAAAGACATAGAAGGCATATCTCTTGCAGAAATGCTGGATATGCAGGCGTACGGCGCTATCGCGTTTACTGATGGGTGGAAACCAGTGCAGAATGCAGGTCTTATGCTCAAGGCATTCGAGTATGCCCGGTCGTTCGATGGGGTGCTTTTGCAGCTTCCCGTAGATGCAAGCTTGTCGGCAGGCGGGTTAATGCACGAGGGTATAATGTCTACTAAACTCGGCATGGCGGGTATTCCCGTTCTGGCCGAGACGATTCTGATTCACAGAGATATTGAACTATTACGCTATACGGATTCCCGATTGCATATAACCGGCGTTTCTACTGCCGAAGGTGTGGAAATGATCAGGAAGGCGAAGGCGGAGGGGTTGAAGATCACAGCTTCGGTTACTCCTTATCACCTTGCGCTGACAGATGAAGCGCTTGCATCCTATGACAGCGCCTACAAGGTGACACCGGTACTACGAAGTGAAGCAGACAGACGGGCTCTGATACATGGTCTCAAAGACGGTACCATAGACTGTATCACCTCCCACCACCGTCCGCACGAGTGGGATGCTAAGGCTAAGGAATTTGAATACTCCAGTGATGGGATGAGTGTACAGGAGGTCGCTTTCAGCATTGTTTATGATGCTGTGCAGGATGAGGTATCCCTGGAAACAATTATTGAGGCATTTACCTCAAGGCCGGCTGAGATCTTTGGTTTGAAGAGGACTGGTTTGGAGGAGGGTACTGGTAGCGCAACACTATTTGCGATCGATAATGAGTGGACATTCTCCCCTCAACAGGTAAAGTCAGCATCTGCAAACAACCCCTTTATTGGCAGATCGTTTTCTGCCAGGGTATTGGGTATTGTCAGTCAAAATAACATTCATTTAAATAGCTAATATGGATAACTCGGTATTTAATAATTCGCCTGAGCCGGCTGCAGATTTCAACAGGTTCAGTATACCGGTAAGGTGGGGAATAATTATCGGGGTACTTTCCTGTATCCTGGTCACTATCAACTTTATGTTTGTTATTGGCTCCAGTTATGTAGCCTTCCTGGTAGTGTCTTTTCTTATGTGGGTCCTCACAGTGGTGCTATATGGAGTTACTGGTGCGCAGCAAAGAAAGGCCATGGGTGGCTATATTACCTTCAAAGAAGCCTTCCAGGCAATTTTTGTCGCTATACTTATATCGAGCATCATCAGCACAGTGTATGGCGTCATTTACGCAAAGTTTATCGATCCGGATATGGCGGAAAGAATGAAAGAGGGTACTCTTGCCTTCCTGGAGAAAATGAATGCACCTGAGGAGCGGATAGACAAGACCATGGCGGACATGGACGAGCAATTTGCGGATAGTCTAAAACCTGGCAAGCTCATGTATGCTTTCGCTAAGAGCCTTATCATCAGCAGCATCTTCGGGTTTATTTGTGCCCTGATCGTAAAAAAGCAAAAGCCTGTCTTCCCGGGTCAATAGGCGTATGCATATAGACATTTCTATTGTAGTCCCTCTTTATAACGAGGAAGAATCTCTCCCGGAACTGGCTGAGTGGATAGAACGTGTGTGTAATGAACACGGATACTCTCACGAAGTGATCATGGTAGACGATGGAAGTACCGATGATAGCTGGAAGGTGGTGGAGGAACTTGCAGGCCAATATCCGGCAATAAAAGGGATCAAATTTCAGCGCAATTACGGCAAGAGCGCCGCTCTGAATGAAGGATTCAAGGCATCGCGCGGCAGCGTGGTCATTACCATGGATGCAGACCTGCAGGATAGCCCTGATGAGATACCGGAACTCTACCGGATGGTAACGGTAGACGGCTTTGACCTGGTGAGCGGCTGGAAAAAGGTGCGTTACGACAACGCTTTGACCAAGAATCTCCCTTCCAAACTATACAACGCGGTAAACCGCAGCATATCCGGCATTAAGCTTCATGATATGAACTGCGGACTGAAGGCATATAAGCGGAAGGTAGTAAAGAGCATTGAGGTGTACGGCGAGATGCACAGGTTTATCCCCGTGCTGGCGAAGTGGGCCGGTTTCAGGAAGATAGGAGAGAAGGTAGTGCAGCACCGGCCACGCAAATACGGGGTGTCGAAATTTGGCTGGGAAAGGTTTATAAATGGATTCCTCGATCTTGTTTCCATTCAGTTCATAAGCAGGTTTGGCAAAAAGCCGATGCATTTCTTCGGGACGCTGGGCACGGTTACCTTCCTGCTTGGGTTCTTTATCACGGTTTACCTTGTTATTTCTAAACTGGTTGACCCAATAAATTTCGCCCTCACCAACAATCCTACATTCTACATAGCACTGGCTACTATGATCATTGGTACGCAGTTTTTCCTTACAGGCTTTGTAGCAGAGCTGGTTTCCCGCAGCGCGGCGGACCGGAACGTGTATCTGGTGGAGGAGCGGCTGGGGTTATAAACTTCCTGCAGATTTACACGAGCTATTCCGGGTAGACCGGAATAGCCCATACTATCTTTGTGAATCGGTAACAATTTTAACACGGATTCTTTAACCAGTGCCACCCGTCATTAGCAGACCTCACCGTTAGCTAGTCTGACGGAGCCTGGTAGCACATATATATGGACTTCGCTTATCAATATTCTTTAACAAACCATACCGGCCGCTGTTGCACGCTGTCTCAGTTATTTCCATCAACTTTGGCGGGTATTTCCAGATTCATGAGACGAGCATTATTATATATTTCCTTTTTATCATTAAGTATTTTTACTTCAGAGGAACTTCTGGCACAGAATCCTACCCTTTCAACGCAGTCTGCCGGGCAGTCACAGGAAAAGATAGGCAAGATAAATGGCACTGTAGTAGATGCTAAAGGTAAACCAGTTGCTTACGCCACTGTTACCCTTCTTCGTGCGGATTCTACTGTTGTAAACGGCGACCTTACTGGTGATGATGGGTCATTCAACATTGTTCAGACAGGTGCAGGCAGCTTTATGCTCCGCGTAAACCTGATTGGTTACGCTGAGAAATTCATACCCGGAATAGAGATAAGTCAGCAGCAGCCAGTAAAAAACCTGGGGAAGATAGCCCTGACCACAACAGCCCAGGCGCTGGATGAGGTACAGATAGTGGGTGAGCGCGCCATGGTGGAAATGAGCGTAGACAAGAAAGTATTTAACGTAGACAAGAACATAACAGCCACGGGCGGCAGTGCCAGTGACGTACTGCAAAATGTGCCCTCCGTGTCTGTTGATGCGGAAGGTAATGTAAGCCTCAGGGGTAAGGATAACATAACCATTCTAATTGATGGCAAGCCTGCCACATTGTTGGGAGGAGATAATGCCTCGGCCCTTCAGAGTCTGCCAGCGGCCAGTATAGCCAATGTTGAAGTAATCACCAACCCCTCGGCGAAGTTCGACGCCCAGGGCATGTCAGGGATTATCAACATCATTACAAAGAAAGACAGCCGGCTGGGCCTGAACGGAACCGCATCGCTCGGCGCGGGAACCAGAGATAAGTATAACGGATCGCTGAACCTGAACCTCAAGAAAGATCAATGGAATGTGTTTCTGAACAGCAGCTTCCGATCCAACAGAAACTACCACCGCACTACTAATACTGGCGTGTTCGATGACGGCACTCCTATGTTCTACAGCTTTGATGACAATAGAAGGATCTTCAGTGGCTGGTTTAACAGTATTGGAGCAGAGTATACAGTGAATGACAGGAATACCATAACCCTTGCCCAGAACCTGAACAAAATGACCTGGGGCAGTGATGGAACGTCTACCTACACGCTGTATAGCGACAGTACTCGCTGGGAGCGTGCGAGCATGAACCGCGGCGGACCGCTGTCTTCATCTACCTCGCTGGCCTACAAGCATAAGTTTGCTAAGCCAAAGCAGGAATTGAGCACAGACCTGACCTTTGCGAAGACCTGGGTAGAGCGTACCCAGGAGTTTATAACCCATTTCTATGATAGCGATGGTGTACTGACGGGTGGCCCCATTACCCAGAAAGGACCTGGCAGCGGGTCGAACACCAGTCTGAATGCGCAGGCAGACTTTACCACCCCACTCGTGACTAAGACTGACAGGCTGGACATAGGGTGGAAGTCACAGATGTTCTGGTTTGAAAGCGCTAATGAACCTACAATTTCCTCACCTGGCCAGCCTGAAACTATAGATTACCAGTTGTCTAACGTGTTTGATTATAATCAGCAGATACATGCGGGTTACGTAAGCTACAATGACAAGCGGGGTAAGGTGACCTACCAGGCAGGATTGCGGCTGGAGTCGGCGATGTATGAAGGGACTACTTACTATCCTATGCCACAAGACAGTACGCTGAAGGGAGACTATAAGTTCTTAAGCCTTTTCCCGTCGGCATACCTGGGGTACGAGATAGCCGAACGACAGAACGTATACCTAAGCTATACCAGGCGGACGGACAGGCCAGGATTTTTTTCCATGATGCCCTATGTGAACATAACAGACCTGCAGGATACTAGTACAGGGAACCCTACGCTGGTACCGGAATTTATTCACAATACAGAACTAAGCTATTCAAAGCAATTTGAGAGAGGGCATAACTTCATAGGAAGCATCTACTACCAGTATACAAAGAACCAGATTGAGCGTTTCCGCAGGAGCGACCCGACCACAGGGGGAACCTTTACCCAGCCACAGAACCTGGCAAGCGGCACCACTTACGGACTTGAGCTGATAGGCAAGATGCAATTGCTACCCATGTGGGACGCTACTGTTAACCTGAATTTCTTTCAGACGGACCTGCAGGGACAGAATGTGGACCCCTCATTACAGAATAGCGGCTTTAGCTGGTTTGGAAAGGTGAATACGAATGTGCGGATGCCAAAGGGGTTTTCGTTGCAGCTCAACGGAAACTATGAAGCTCCGGAGATAGAGGCGCAGGGAACAGAAAAAGCGGTATACTTTATAGACGTAGCCCTTAGAAAGTCGCTCCTGAAAAATAAGGCCTCTATCGTGTTAAATGTTTCTGATATCTTCAACACCAGGAAGTACACCAGGGATTATGACTTCGGCGGATACCACCAGATCACCTACCGGGACAGAGAGACGAGCATAGGTAATATTACCTTCACGTATCGCTTTGGGAAAACAGATGTGGGGAGACGCAGGAGTCAAAATAGCCCCGTAAACCAGGTGAAGGATAGGGATAATACCAGGGATGATAGTGAAGGTGGCTTCTAATTTGGTACTATTTTTGGTCTATACAATGCTCAACCGTGCTTATGATTAAAGTATTTAAGTTTCTCACCTTTGTAGTTATTTTGGCCGTTGCAGTCACTCCAGTCCAATCACAAACGATACGCGACCTCTGGAATAAGGTGAATTCAGGAAATACCAATAGTAGTTCCGGATCTGGTCCGTCCTCCTTTAATAATCTTTCGAACACAGACATCGTAAATGGTCTGCGGGAAGCCTTACAAGTTGGGGCAAAGAACGCTTCAGGAAAGCTTTCAGCTGAAAATGGATTCTTTGGCAATGCCTTAATCAAGATCCTCCTGCCACCGGAGGCTGCCAAAGTGGAATCAGCTTTGCGGAATATCGGGATGGGTCACCTGGTGGATAAGACGATACTTTCAATGAACCGGGCAGCAGAGGACGCCGCAGGGAAAGCGGTGCCTATTTTCGTTCAGGCAATTACTTCCATGTCTATACAGGATGGAGTCAATATTTTAAGGGGCGGAAACGGTGCAGCTACTAACTATCTGAAATCAACTACAACAGCAGCACTTACAACGGCGTTCAGGCCGGTGATACAGAACTCGCTGAACAAGCTGAATGTTGGCAGCTATTGGAACCAGGTATTCACAACCTACAACAGACTCCCGTTGTCTGCAAACAAAGTGAACCCTGATCTGACGGCTTATGTCACCGAGCGAGCACTCGCAGGTCTGTTTCAAACAATCGCTGAGGAGGAGAATAAGATCAGGACAAACCCTGGAGCCCGCGTCTCAGACATTCTGAAGAAAGTGTTTGGCGCCAGGTGATTATATTACGATTGTCATATCAGTAAATAATAAGCGCTATATTGCAATGTAATAGAATGACATTACACTGATCACCCTGGACAATGGAAGCGGTTATGACAAACGAGATTACCCAATCGAATGAATTACAGAATTGGTGGAGTAAACAGCAATTTAGCGGTAAGGATTACTGCGAATTAAATGAAGCCGGAGAACTGATTCTCAAAGAAACACCTTTTCACGCCGGGCGGACGATTGCCCACCTTACACCGGATAACGCTGACGCAATACTAAAAGCATTAGTTGAGAAATTTCCAGAAGTACAGCAGCGAGGAAACGAGCTACAGCAGGAATGGGAATCCGGTGACGACAAGCTGAAGCTCATAGGCAAGGTTAGCCGACACAAGGAGTACCTGATGCATACTAATGCAATAGGTGACTTCGATACCCTACTAAAACAAGTGAACGAATGGGACCAACATCTTGCCGGGCTAATAGAAGAAAACCATAAGCAGAAACTTGCACTAGCTGAAGAAGCAGAGAAATTGGCTGCAGAGGGTGAGAACTGGAAGGAAACTACGGCTTCACTTAAGGAAATGAGTGAGAAGTGGAAAAACATCGGGTATGTTGACAAGCAACGCAACGATGACCTATGGAACCGGTTAGAACAAGCAAGGAATAAATTCTTTGAACGCAAGCGCCAACACCAGAGTGATCAGGAGAAAGAGATGTTACAAAACCTCGACCTTAAGATGGAGCTTGTGGAAAAGGCCGAGAATTATGCGAGCTCTGAAAGCTGGAAGGAGGCCACCGAGGTATATCGTCAGCTTATGGATCAGTGGAAGACCATAGGGAGGACTATGCATGATAAGAACGAGGAACTTTGGAACAGGTTTATACAGGCAAAGAACACATTTTACGAAAGAAAGCGTAGCCACTTCGAAGCGATTCAGGCAGAGCAGGAAGTAAACTATAATACAAAGCTCGCACTGGTTGAGAAGGCAGAAGCGATGAAGGACAGCACTGACTGGTCCAAGACAGCCCAGGCGTTCGCACAGTTAATGGACGAATGGAAGAAGGCGGGGCGTGTTCCGCTGGACAAAGCCGACGAGCTCTGGGCCAGGTTTAATGCTGCTAAGGAGGTCTTCTTTACCAATAAGCGACAACATCAGGAGGCCGTTCGAATTAATCAGGAAGATAACTATGCTCAGAAGCGTGCGCTGCTAAAGCGTGCAGAGGAGTTAAAGCATTCAAACCAGTGGCGCGAAACCACTGAGGAAATGAATGAGCTAATGAATGACTGGAAGAAGATTGGCCCCGTACCCCGCGAGCATATTAACACTATTTGGGAGGAATTTATATCTGCCCGTAAGTTCTTTTTCGAGCGTAAGGATGCAGATCGCGAAAGAAGAAAGAAACAGATAGAAAAGCAACAAGAGCATAGGCAGAGTAAGACCATATCGTTCCTTCAGCAGTTGGAGGCAGAACTGGAAGAAGAAAAGGAGCGGCTTGCCGACTTCCATAATGCACTGGAGAATGTGACCCCTGGCAACAAGGAAGAAGAGCTACGCAGCCATCTGCAAAAATTAATAAGCCAATGTGAGGTGAAGATCCGTCACAAAGAAGAAAAGATAGTTGATATAAAAAAGCAACTCGACGAGCTGGATACAAAAAGTAAGGCACAGGAGCCGAAAGCTGAAGAGCCGGCACCTCCTGAAGCGTCCGAATAAAACCTGAAATGCCTGCACGTAGCAGGCATTTTGCTTACGTACCTGTCAGGAAAATGACTATATCTTAACAGAAGTTGCGGAAAACGGCACCAATTTTGCCTTATCTACATTGTAGTGACGTTTAGGAACAATTAGTTGTGTTTTGTTTTGGTGAAAGGAAAAAGCCGCTCTCTAATGAGGCGGCTTTATTCCGTTTTTAAACGCTTTCAGCTTCCAGCAAAGCCTCTTCTACCGGCCTGACCAATTCATATCTTTTTGCAAAGTTGCACCAGTGACACTCAGGTTTGTTGCATCCTTTGTCGAACTCGTGATTCATAATGCGGCTCCAGGAATCCCGAAGCTGAGCACGTACTATTTCTTCATCCTGAACAAAAACCGGAACATATACCCGCTTGAAGTCTTTTGAAATGCGCCCTTTCTCTACATAGTCGAACATTCCCATGCTCACCTTGTAATCTTTGTCAGGCCAGTTCTCCAACAGTATCTTGTAGAACACCATTTGTCGCCAGTAGTCGCCACCGAGTGGCTCTTTTTCATTGGGTGCTGCCGTATAAGCTTTGGCAGATTTATCAGGATCACCTGTCTTGTAGTCTATAACCACACAAGACTCACCCTCTATTTCCAGCTTGTCGATCTTTCCAGTTATTGGGATACCATCCAGGCTATACCTGGGCACCTTGAGCTCTATTTCTACATTGGTGGAGAACTGTTCCAGATAGTGGCTGCAGTATTCGACAATGGCCTGGTGTCCCTGTTCCGTCCTTCGTTCGAACTGAGATGGCGTGAACGAATCACGCTCAATATGCATAAATGTATCAAAGGCATTTAGTACCTCCTCGATTGCGGGGAACTGACCTTTCCGATCCTTCATCAGCACGAACATCTTTTCAAGAGCGAAATGAACTGCGCTACCAAAGGCCAAAGCATCACCCTTCAGGAATGGGACCCTCAGTATGTTTTCATAGTAGAAGGTAACCGGACACTTAAGGTACTTTGATAAGGTGGACGGACTCATAGCCATCTGCTGAAGGCACCGTTCGATGTATTGATGATTTGCCAACTCTATTTTTACGTCAGGCACCGGTGTCATAGCCCAGGCCATATGGTTGATCAGTTCAGGAGTGCTGACCGTTTGCAGGGAGCGTTCTTCCTGCTGGCTTATCTCGTCAACAAAAGAGGAAGTCTCAAGCTCTTTACCGTCATTATCCTTGACAGCGTAGGATACCTGCAGGTATTTTTTAGCTCTTGTAAGTGCAACATAGAACAAGCGCCGTGCTACCTCTGTCTTGTATGTCTTTTCAGCGTCATCATTTGTAAGCGTGATCGTATCCGGTAGCTTGTATTCATTGCCTGCGCCTTTTTTATTCTCCCAGAAGTTTTTGGTGCAGCCTATCAGGAAAACGTATTCGAACTCATTGCCTTTGGAGCCATGAGCTGTGTAGAGATGAACACCGTTATCATTCTGCACCACCTTCTGTACCGGCAGCGAGATGCGCTCATCGTTCATCTTATCGATCATAGAGAGGAATTCAGCGGGCTTCAATTTGTTGTTTCGTGCGAAGCTGTCCTTTACGAAGGTGAAGAAACTATGGAGTATCTGTGAGTTCCATACGTGGTCCTTTCCCTGAAGAATATGAGCTACAATGCCGCTTTCATATATGATCTTTTCAACAAGGAGCGGCAAAGGCAATGTCATTTGGTTACCTAGCCAATTATCGATATTCTGCCCCAGTCGTCTTAAAGCCTTAGCATCCCGGAGGCTGAGCGATTCAAGAAGCAGGTCGTTGGCAAGCAATAGTCGCCAGAAGCCAAGAGATTTATCGCGATGTTTATTGTGTTGGATATAGATGGAAAGCAATGCTATGTCGGTAGCAGCTATGCCATAATAAGGCGCGTGCATGAGTTCAAATAGCAGGGCCTCTCCACCAAAAGGCTGCAAGCGTTCCATGTGGAGATACCGAAGGAGGGTTATTATCTGATCAACAAGTGGAGTGTCCAGAATATTCACAGGCTTCTTTACGGAGTAGGGTATTCCCTTTCTTTCCATTAAGGCTATGATATTATCTGCCTGTTTGTGCTGAGCGTATATTATGGCAATATTCCTTAGCGTGACACCTTCAGATTGCAGTTTTTCTATCTGGAGGATGATGTCAGCCTCTTCGTGAAGTATATTGCTATATCCTTTTACCACAGGCGCAACCATCTCCTTTTCCTCAAGAAACCGTGGGTGTGCGGCCACGATGTTTTTGTCGAGGTTAAGGTCCTGCAACTGATGAATGAGTCTTTCCTTATTGTTGATAATAGTTTGTGTCGCCTTATCCAGAATAGCCTGGGACGACCGATAGTTCTGCGGCAGCACGATGACCTTTATGTTGTCCTTATAGCGGTCATAGAACTCTATGATATTTTTGATACGGGCACCCTGGAACTCGTATATTGACTGATCGTCATCACCTACTACAAATATGTTGGGGTCTTCCCAGAACTCTGCGAGGACTTTCAGTACCTCGTTTTGTGACCCGTTAGTATCCTGAAACTCATCAACGAGGATAAACTGGTGCCGTTCCTGGTAGCTAAGCAACAAAGCGGGGTTGCTCTTGAAAGCATCGAGCACCCAGATGATCATATCATTGAAGTCATAGCGGCCCTTATCCTTCATCTTGGCTGTGTAGGGATCGAACAATTCTGCCGCTGCCCGGGTAACTTCCATTCTTCTCTTCTCCTCATCTACAAGAGATTGCTTTATGTCTCCTGCTTTGAACCCCTTACCGTTTCGTTTATAGATATATTGCTCCCTGTTGGGGATATCCTCCAGATAGGCGTCTACTGCGGCCACAATATCTGATGGGCGGAGGTTTTCCCTTTTCATCAGGTCGAAGAGTCTGTTCAGCCTGCCTACGTCGAAATAGATATTGCCGCTGAGCTTTCTGAGTGGGTGACCTTGTGGTAGTTCGTCTAACAGTTCGTACAAGAGTTCAGTTCGTTCCAGGTCGGTGATGGGCTGTAGCGCACGGAGACTGAAATAGTCACTATTCGCCTGAATCACATTGTTGCAGAAGCCATGGAACGTACAGATATTCACCTTATGTGCAGCGCTGCCTATGATCTGCACCAGCCGCCTGCGCATGGAATTTGTGGCCTCGTCAGTGTAAGTGAGGCATAAGATCTCGTGGGGTTGTACCTGTGCGTCGCTTCTCAATAAATTGGCGATGCGCATGGAGAGCACCTCTGTCTTACCGGTACCCGGCCCTGCTATAACCATTACAGGCCCATATATTGTATCTACTGCTTTTTTTTGCTGATCGTTTAAATTGGTATACCTCTGAAGAAAGGCTTCTTCATTGAACTTCATAGTCTTCTTAAATTGCTGGGAAATATGAAGTTAAGATGTTTTACAGGGAAAACTCACGGCCCATTCTGCAACCGGGATAATATTACTTTTCGGCTGACCAGGGGTTGGTTCCCTGCCTGTTCCTTGTTGCTTCCTTGCTGCTTCCTTGCTTGTTCCTTGCTTGTTCCTTGCTCTGTCCTTGCTTGATACCTGCACGCGGGGGTCATTGTGTGTTGCTCCGGGCGTCATTTTTTAGTGTCGTTAGCATTATGAATAACGTGAGCGAGCAATACAGGGCGTATCAAACGAGAGCAAGGCAGATAATTGACAGCAGGCCTGCGGATCTGGACGCTGCACTGACAGAATTAGAAAACAGTTTTGCAGATGATTCCGGACTGGCGGAAGGAGACCGGCTGGAGTTGCTGGCCTATATGGTAGAATTTCGCAGACAGGCGGTAGATGGCTATGAAGCGGGTGCCGAATCACCGCACATCAGTGAAGATGATTCAGGGCCCCGGTCAGGAGAATACGGTCCGGAGGATACCTGACTAGCCAGGAGCGAAGGGAACACCTAATAAAAAAAGCCTGCAGTTTGGATGCTGCAGGCTCTTATAGTTCTTTATTTCAGGTTTTAACCTATTGCTACCCTCTTGAATTCAGTGATGCTTACATCACCGGAAGATTTCATGTAGTCGGCAACTGATTTACCCGGATCCTTAACGAAAGGCTGTGCGAGAAGAGTGTTTTCCTTGAAGAAGGCATTCAATTTACCCTCAGCGATCTTAGCGATCATATCCTGCGGCTTGCCTGCCATTTTAGGATCGTTTTGCATAGTATCCATCACGATCGCTCTTTCTCTTTCAACAACTTCAGACGGAACACTGTTTGCATCGAGCGCTACCGGATTCATAGCGGCAATTTGCATTGCAACATCTTTACCAGCTTCAGCAGCTTCCTTGTTCATACCAACCAGTACACCGATACGGTTTGCGCCATGGATATAGGCAGAAACGTAAGGAGCTTCTACCCTTTCAAAGGCAACGATGCCTATTTTCTCCCCGATAGCAGCAAGCTTGTCGTTGATCATATCTGACACCTTAGCGCCATTGATGGTCACTTCGTTCAGCTCTTCAACTGATTTTACGTTGTTGCTAACGGCTGCATCAGCGATGCTTTGAGTAAATGCGATGAAATCAACGTTCTTGCTAACGAAGTCCGTTTCGCAGCTTACGCATACTATGAAGCCAGTCTTGTTGTCACCAGTTGTTTTTGCGATAACGACACCCTCTTTAGCTTCACGATCACTACGTTTAGCAGCTACTTTCTGACCTTGCTTACGAAGCCAGTCGATAGCACCTTCAAAATCGCCTCCTGTTTCCGTAAGTGCTTTGCGGCAATCCATCATTCCCGCGCCTGTTTGCTGACGCAGCTTGTTTATTTCTGCTGCAGATATTGTTGCGCTCATTGTATATGTCTTTAGTTATTAATGAGATTAAAAATGGCTGCGAAATTCGCATTTTATGTTTAAAGCCCCAAAAGTTAGGGGCTTCAAACATGATTATATAGCTTAATTACAGATTAACGCTTAACAGCTGGACGGCCAGTTCCTCCACCCGGACGGCTTCCGCCGCCCCCGGTTCTGCCACCACCTGCACCTCCGCGGTTACCGCTGCCCTGACGACCTGCGCCGGCTGCTGCTCCGCGTCCGCGACGCTCACCTCTGTCCTTGTCTGCTCCTTCTTCGTCGATATCCAGTCCGCGAACTCTTTCTGCAGCTTCTTCGGCTGTTTCTTCTTCCTTCACCTCGCTACGCTCCTGCAGACCTTCCATGATAGCTGCAGTAAGGTATTGAGTGATGATAGCGATTGATTTGGTCGCATCATCGTTGGCCGGAATAGCGAAGTCAACCTTTGAAGGATCGCTGTTAGTGTCTACCATAGCGATAGTAGAGATGCCCAGGCGCTTAGCTTCAGCAAGCGCGATGTGCTCGTGGCTGATGTCAACTATGAACAAAGCAACCGGAGTGCGGCTCATGTTGGCGATACCACCAAGCACCTTTTCCATCTTTTCCTTGCTACGAGTGAGGGTAAGACGCTCCTTCTTAGTAACGCTGTCCATAGTACCATCCTGAAGCATTTTCTCGATGCTCTGCATCTTTTTAACGCTCTTACGGATAGTCTGGAAGTTAGTAAGCATACCACCTAACCAGCGCTCAGTAACGAAAGGCATGTTAACCTTAGCCGCAGCTTCAGAAACGATCTCCTTAGCTTGTTTTTTAGTAGCTACAAACATGATCTTCTTACCGCTTTTAGCGATAGATTTCAATGCAGCAGCAGCTTCTTCAAGACCATCAATTGTTTTGTTCAGGTCTATGATGTGGATACCGTTCTTTTCAGCAAAGATGTAAGGAAGCATCTTTGGGTTCCATTTTTTCTTCAGGTGACCGAAGTGCACACCAGCTTCGAGTAACTGCTGGTGTAGGCTTTTATTTTCTTCCATTGTAATTTTTTCTTGTTGGTTAAAATAAAGAGTACTGGCCAGCGATTAACGTTTAGAGAACTGGAAGCTACGACGTGCTTTACGCTTACCGAACTTCTTACGCTCAACAGAACGAGGATCACGAGTCATAAGTCCTTCCTTCTTCAGTGCAGGACGATTTTCCGGATTTACCTCACAAAGCACACGGGCGATACCGAGCTTAATTGCTTCAGCCTGGCCTTTTGGTCCACCGCCCTGTACATTTACAACGACGTCGAAAGCACCCAGTGAATCTAATGTCTTAAGTGGTAATTCAACCTGATTCTGCAGGTACATAAGCGGGAAGTACGCTTTATATTCTTTACCGTTAACCGTGATGTTACCAGTACCTTTGCTTATATAAACACGGGCAACAGCTTCTTTACGGCGACCAACGGCATTTTTTTGCTTTTCCATTTATAGTCGGAATTTGGAATTAAGGATTGGAGTTAAAACTTGAATTCTTTAGGTTGCTGAGCCTTATGCGGGTGTTCAGCGCCTTCGTACACAAATAATTTCTTATACATTGCACGGCCAAGGCGATTCTTTGGAAGCATACCCTTAACTGCGCGCTCAACCACAACCACCGGACGGCGATTAAGCAGTTGCCTGGCGGTTTCTGCTTTTTGACCTCCGGGGTACCCTGAATACGTCAGATATTCCTTGTCTTCCAGCTTATTTCCAGTAAGTACAACCTTTTCTGAGTTGATAACTACTACATAGTCACCGCAATCAAAGTGAGGTGTATAGTATGCTTTATGCTTACCACGGAGTACTGTGGCGATCTTAGAGGTCATACGACCTAAAGTTTGGTTGGTAGCGTCTACCAGGTACCAATCGCGCTTCACGATCTTTTCGTTAGCCGACTGGGTTTTAAAACTGAGGTGTCTCATTTCCTATTAGTATGTTTTTTGACCTTAGGGACAATCCACATATAGTTGAGTGAGGGCCAACACAATGTGGATAAAATTAAGGACTGCAAAGGTAGAAGTAGGAAGTGAACCAGCCAAAAAAATCATTAAGAATTATTATGGCGGTGTTGTAACTAATTGATAATCAATAATAGAAACGTCACTGGAAATTACCCGTTGGAGAAAGTGGGCTTTCAAAACGCTATTCTTAAGGTTGATATTTGGGGCGTTGCCTCAAAACTTTGTCATAAATAAATCTCAGAACGAATATTGGCAGATGTCGGGTACTCCAACGGGCTGCAATTCCGACATAAAACTGCAGCGCTGTAATGAATCCATCAGCACGCATAGCTTTGAAGAATATCAGTTCATGTTTGAAGTATTCCGGCCCCCTTCTCCTTATGTCCATGTTGTTACCAATGCGTACATATACTAATGCTTCCGGAAAATTGTAAAAGCGAGCGCCTGCTTTTATCATTCGATACCACAAAGGGTAGTCTTCAAAGCTATTTTTGGTGTTTGTATAGCTGCCAGCTTTCAAAACCATCGATTTTTTGAAAATTGCAGTGACGTGATTTATCGGGCACCTCAATTTGGCATATCGGATGATCTCCTTATGATCTACTGGTACTTCTCGGTATCGTTTCATATCACCAGGGATGTCATGAAACTCTTCAATGAACGAGCCTATTATATCTACTTCAGGATGCTCGTTGAGATACGTCATCTGTTTAAGAAAACGATCAGGATGGGCAATATCGTCTGTATCCATCCGGGCGATGTACTGATTTTTACAATGCTTTAATCCAAAATTCATTGCAAAACCCACCCCCATATTTTCCTCAAGCTTTATTGTCTTTATCAGATTTGGATACGACGTTTTCTTTTGTTCAATGACCTGGTAGAGATCCTCAGTTAACGGTCCATCTTCCACGATCACTACTTCGTCTGGCATGTAATTTTGTGACAAAACACTTGAAAGTGCTTTCTCAAAAAAGATAGGCTGTTCCTTGAAGTAAACGGGAATAAGTACAGAAAATTTGGGTAATCCGGAAGTCACAAACAATAATTTATCTCAAAATAAAACCTGCAAAAAAGCACACGTATGTTCTGTACAGACATTACGAGGTGTTCTGCAAGTTAATAAGTATTTCTTTTCAACAAAATGTAAAGGAAATGAATGTGTTGCAGCCTCTCTTCAAGATTTACTACCTACAGGTTTACGCAACAGTGTTTTGAACAATAAGATGTATATCATTTTGCCAATCCTAAACCTGTGCTTTAGCAAAATACCTATCCTTGGTAAAAGCGGAGCGGATGCAAAATTGAAATATGCTGAAAAAAGTTCCTTCTGTTTCTTACTCAGTCGGTTTTCAAAGTGCTTGTAAAATTCAATTATTCCTAATTGGTGCTTACTATCTATTACGCCCGAACGTGAATTGAAAAAATTCACCATTTTACGCGTGAACTTTGTTTCATAGCCTACAGTTACATTTGTCGAATGCTGGCGATAATACATGAGGTCCTTATTAATGTATTTGATTGTCCCAAGACAAACAGCAGCTAGTGTAATAAGATGGTCGTGCATGCAGACGTAACCCTTATAGTTAATTATCAGGTCCCGCAGCGGTTTGTTGATTATCTGCAGGCATCCGTGAACTCCACCGTTTAGAAAAAGCGTATCATTTAGACTTGTAGGGTGAAACATTATGACCCTATCTGGCAATATCCGATCAGCTTTAAAACTGTTTGCATTGCAATATGCCATTGCTGGAGTATCAGAATCGATATTCTCCATCATCACCTTTACTTTATCAGGAAGCCATACATCATCCTGGTCAGCAAACATGATAAAGTCCGAATGGGCATGTTTCAGTAAATGCAGGAAATTGTGCGCAG
>Ga0196970_1000569_pt1 | contig 40313 bp, 43 predicted proteins | sample S1v_513CmetaG_FD_148672 | JGI IMG/M metagenome (GOLD analysis project Ga0196970, IMG submission 148672) | Soil microbial communities from Anza Borrego desert, Southern California, United States - S1+v_5-13C | ecosystem: Environmental > Terrestrial > Soil > Desert | place: USA: California... | reverse complement strand
CCGGAGAATTCACCATGTCCCACGCATTCCAGTTCCTGTTCGGCTACCTGCCCTACGTGGCGCTGACGGTCTTCTTCGTCGGCAGCCTGATGCGCTTCGACCGCGAGCAGTACACCTGGCGCAGCGGTTCCAGCCAGATGCTGCGCAAGGAGAGCCTGTCCCGCGCCTCCAACCTGTTCCACATCGGCATCCTGCTGCTGTTCGCCGGCCACTTCGTCGGCCTGCTGACGCCGCCGGAGGTCTACCACGCCTTCGGCCTGTCGGCTGGCGGCAAGCAGCTGCTGGCCTGCGTGGCTGGCGGCATCTTCGGCACCGTCTGCCTCGTCGGCCTGACGATGCTGCTGCGCCGCCGCCTGACCGACCCGCGCATCCGCAAGACCTCGTCCTCCATGGACATCGCCATCCTGGGCGTGCTGTGGGTGCAGCTGGTGCTGGGCCTGATCACGGTGCCGCTGTCGCTGGGCCACCTGGACGGCGGCATGATGCTGAAGCTGGCCGACTGGGCGCAGCGCATCGTCACCTTCCGCGCCGGTGCGGCCGAGCAGATCGTCGGCGTGCCGTTCGTCTACCGCCTGCACCTGGTGCTGGGGATGGTGATCTTCATCCTCTTCCCCTTCTCCCGCCTGGTGCACATCTGGAGCGCCCCGGTCGGCTACCTCGGCCGCAGCTACCAGATCGTCCGCACGCGCTTCCGGCACGTCTGACGCCCAATCTCCCTCCCCCGCCCAGCGGGGGTGGTTGGGGTGGGGGCACGTCTTCCCACCCCAACCACTCCCCACCTTGAAAAGGCCCCCCGCCATGTCGATCACCGTGAACGGCATCGCCATTCCCGACGCCGCCGTGGACCAGGAGGTCCAGTACCACCCCGCCCCGACGCTGGACGCGGCGCGGGTCCAGGCGGCGCAGGCCCTGGTCGTCCGCCAGCTGCTGCTACAGGAAGCCGCGCGCCTGGGCATCGCCGGCACGCCGGAAACGGATGGCGAAACGGCCGAGGAGGCCACCGTCCGCACCCTGCTGGAGCACGCCGTCACCGTGCCCGAGGCCGACGAGGCCGCCTGCCGCCGCTACTTCGACAACAACGCCGCAAAGTTCCGCAGCCCCGACATCTACGAGGCCGCGCACATCCTCTTCCCGGCTGCCCCCGACGACGAGGACGCCCGGCGCGACGCCAAGCAGAAGGCGCTCGACGCCATCCAGATCCTGGTCGAGCAGCCGGAGCGCTTCGCCGAACTGGCGCGCGCGCTGTCCGCCTGCCCGTCGAAGGAGCAGGGCGGCAGCCTGGGCCAGATCACCCGCGGCCAGACGGTGCCGGAATTCGAGACGTTCCTCGTCCACCTGCTGCCCGGCACGCTGTGCCCGGTGCCGGTGCCCACGCCGTTCGGCTACCACGTGCTGCGCCTGGACCGCCGCATCGACGGCCGCGACCTGCCGTTCGAGATCGTGCGCGAGCGCATCGCCGAATACCTGCACGAATCCAGCTGGCGCCGCGCCGTGCACCAGTACATCCAGGTCCTCGCCGGCCGCGCCGAGGTGAGCGGAATCGCCATCGACGCCGCCGCCTCGCCGCTGGTGCAGTAGGTTGGGTCGAGACCCAACGTTCCTGCCATGGCGGGGGCGTTGGGTTTTCGCTGGCGCTCAACCCAACCTACGCAAGGGCCCGGCGCACCCAGGCGCCGGCGTCCTCGGCCGGCATGGGGCGGGCGAAGAAGTAGCCCTGGGCATAGTCGCAGGAGAGCGTGCGCAGGTGGTCGGCCACCGGCGCCGTCTCCACCCCCTCGGCCACCACGTCGAAGCCGCAGGTGTGCGCCACGGTGATGATGGCGCGCAGGATGGCCTCGCCCTCGGCCGAATGGTGCAGGTCCTGAAGGAAGGAGCGGTCGACCTTCAGGCTGTCCGCCGGCAGGCGCGTCAGGTAGCTCAAGGACGAATAGCCGGTGCCGAAGTCGTCGATGGCGATGTGCACGCCCAAGTCGCGCAACGCCTTCAGCGTGGCGATGCCCTGTTCGGCGTGCGCCATCACCGCGCCCTCGGTCACCTCCAGCTTCAGCAGCCGGGCCGGCACGCCGGCCTCGTCCAGCATGCGCCGCACGTCGTCCACGAGGCCGGGTTCGGCCAGCTGCACCGGCGACAGGTTGACGCTCATGAACGGCGCCGGCTGGCCGGGGCCGCACAGGGTGCGCCACTCCGCCAGCTGCCGGCAGGCGCGCTCCAGAACCCAGCGGCCGAGCGTGACGACGAGGCCGGTGCTTTCCGCCACTGGGATGAACTCGACGGGGGAGACCGGGCCGCGCTCCGGATGGGTCCAGCGCAGCAGCGCCTCGAACCCCTGCAAGGCGCCGCGTTCCAGATCGACGATCGGCTGGTAGACCAGCGACAGCCCGTCGCCGCGCATCAGCGCGGCGCACAGGTCGTGCTCGATCCGCGTGGTCCATACCAGCTGCTCGCGCATGCCCGCCTCGAACCGCACGGCCCGTCCGCCGCCCAGGGAACGGGCGTGGGCGACGGCGATCTCGGCATCGCGCAGCAGATCCTCGGTGGCCCAGTCGCCGGGCTCGGTGCTCGCGATGCCGATGCTGGCCGACAGCGGCACGTTGCCGCCGTCGCCGGCGCGCGTGCGGCGCAGCAGGGCGCCGATGCGGGCGAGGTGGACACTCAGCACCGCCTCGTCCGGCGCCGGGTCGAACAGCAGGCCCAGCGTGTGGTCGGCGATGCGCGCCAGCCGGGCCGCCCCGGCGAATGCGCCCATCAATCGCGCCGCCAGCCCGGCCAGCGCGTCGCTGGCGAAGTCGTGGCCGAAGCTGTTGCGCAGGTTGTCGAAGCGGTCGATGTCGATGGACAGCAGCGTCACCGCCCGCCCGCCGGCCCGCGCCTCGGCGAGGATGCCCAGCAGGCTCTGCCGGTTGGCGAGGCCGGTTTCCTGGTCGCGGTAGGCGAGGTCGATCAGCTCCCGCTCCAGCCGCTTGCGGTCGGAGATGTCGCGCACCGACGCCGTGAACAGCCGCCGGCCGGACACCGTGGTCTCGGTCACCGTCAGTTCGACCGGGATGCGCCAGCCGTCGGCGCGCTGCGCCTCCACCTCCACGCGGTGGCCGAGCAGGTCGGCCCCGCCGCCCTCCAGGCAGCGCGCGATCGCCTCGACCTCCGCGGTGCCGGTGTCGGCCGGGAAGATGACCTCGCACGTCTTGCGGCCCAGAACGTCGGCGCGTGCGTGGCCGAAGATGCGCTCGGCCGCCGGGTTGAACTCCAGGATGCGGCCGTCGGTGTCGATGGCGATGACGCCGTCCAGCGCGCCGTTGACCACGGCGGCCTTCAGCGCCTCGCTGGCGTGCCGCTCGGCCTCGGCCAGATGGTGTTCGGTGATGTCGTGGATGAAGACGGCGTAGCCGTCCTGCCGGCCGTCGGCGTGCAGGTTCGGCGTGTAGACCCGGCGCACGTAGCGCCGGCCCTTGCCGGGATAGTCGACCCACTGTTCCAGTTGCGCGGTGGAGCCGGCCAGCGCCGTGTCGGCCAGCGGCTTCAGGTCGCGATAGAGCGCGTCGCCCAGCACCTCCCGCGCGGTGCGGCCGATCAGTTCCCCCTGCGGGACACCGACGAACTCGCAGTAGGAGCGGTTGGCGTAGCGGAAGCGGCGGTCGGCGCCGTACAGCGCCACGCGCACCTCGGCGGAATCGAGCAGGCGGCGCAGCTGCTCCAGCTCGCCCGACTGGGGGCTCCAGGCACCGGCTTCCCGGCGCAGCGGGCGCTGCGCGTCCAGGAACGGTTCCTTGTCGACGAGCGCGCCCATGCCTATCCCCAGGCCATTCCCCAATGGTTATAAGGGGAAAGTATCACATTGCCGCCGCCCCGTCGCCGCCGACGAACGCGGCACCCGCGCGGTCGTGGAAGAAACCGTTGGCCAGCGGCGCCCGGTCGATCATGCCCGCCAGTTCCGCCGCCACCTCGGCCCCACCGCGCCGGCCGTCCAGCGCATCGCGGAACAGGGAGGATACCCGGACCATGTCCACGGTGTGTGGTGACAAACGGAAGCGACTCACGCCCATCGCGCGCAACTCGTCCAGCTCGGACGCCAGGCAGAGGTAGGTGTGCGACAGCGTCTGCAGCCCGTTCACCGCCAGGAAGGGCTGGGCGTCCAGCGTCTCCACGTCCATGCCGTCGGCGTCCTGGCCGCAGACGAACTGGCAGCCGTCCTTGTGCAGCCCGTGCGCGCGGGCGTGGTAGCAGCGGGCCGAGATGGCCAGCGGCACCCGGCCGAACACCTGCGCCTCCACCGCCACGCCGTGCCGCGCGGCTTCCGCCGCCAGCGCCTTCAGCGACGGCGCCGGCAGCTCCGGGGCCAAGCTGACGGCGGTGGCGCCGCGCGCCGCCAGCCACGTCAGCGTCGCCTCGTTGTAGACGTTGACGAACGGCCCCACGAGGTGCGGCCGGCCGGCCAACTGGGCCACGGCGCCCAGGTCGTTGGCCTCCACCAGCAGGTCTTCCGTGCCGATCAGGCCGCGCACGGCGGCGCGCTCGCGCTCGGTGGTCACCAGGATGGGGCTGGCGAGGACGACCTGTTTGCCGGCATCGGTCAGCCGCTCGATCACCTCGGGCAGGGCGTCCTCGAAGAAGGGGGCGCGCTTGGAGCACACCACCTCGCCCAGCGTGACGACGTCCACCGGCGCCTCGTCGGCGATGCGCGCGTAGAAGTCACGCCACTGGTCGACCGGCCAGTTGAACAGCACCGGGCCGAGGGTGAGCAGGGAAGGTGTGGTCATGGTATTCCTTCTCACCGCCAGGAGCGCTGGTAGGCGCCGGCGGTGTCGCGCGAGCCTTCGATGACGGCATCCAGGTCGACGTGGGGCACGGTCCCGCTGCGCTCGAACGCGTCGATGGCCTGCCGGTAGGTGGACACGACCGAGGCGATGTAGGCCTTGCCGCGCTGGCGTCCCTCGATCTTCAGCGCGTGCACGCCGGCCGCCTTCAATTCGGGCAGCAGGGCCAGCGCGTTCAGGCTGGTCGGCTCCTCGAACAGGTAGGACGCGCGGCCTTGCGCGGCGAAGCGGCCCTTGCAAAGGGTGGGATAGCCGGCCGGCTCGTCGGCGCCGAAGACGTTGACGGTGAAGCCGCCCAGGCGCGACACCAGCTCGTCCCCGCGCGGCTCATAGCGCACGTGGCTGGCGGGGGAGCACACCCCCTGCTTGTTGGGCGACAGGCCGGTGGCGTAGGAGGACAGCGAGCAGCGCCCCTCCGCCATCGGGCAGAGGCCGCCGAAGACGAACACCTCCACCTCCACCGGCGCCTGCGCGGTCAGGCCCTTGATGTCGGCCACGGTCAGCACGCGCGGCAGCACCACGCGCTGCACGCCGAACGCCTCGTGGAACAGGCCGATGGCCTCCGGGTTGGCGGCGGAGGCCTGGACGGACAGGTGCAGGCGCAGGTCCGGGTGCTTGCGCGCGGCGTAGTCCAGCAGGCCCAGGTCGGCCATGATCACGGCGTCCGCACCCAGGCGCGCGGCGTCGTCCACCGCGCGGTGCCAGGGGCCGGCGTTGCCGGCGGCGGGGTAGGTGTTGATCGCCACGAACACCTTGCGTCCGCGCGCGTGGGCGTAGCGCACAGCCTCCGCCAGTTCGTCGCGCGAGAAGTTCAGGCCGGGGAAGTTGCGGGCGTTGGTCTCGTCGCGGAAGCCGCAGTAGACGGCGTCCGCCCCGGCGTCCACCGCCGCGCGCAGGGCCGCCGGCGTGCCGGCCGGGCAGATCAGCTCGAAGCTGGCCATGCTCACATCCCCCGGCCGGGCCGCTGGCCCTGCTCCACGCGCCGTTCCAGCGTGTCGAGCCGGGTCAGCACGGGGCCGAGCAGCAGCCGGCGCGCGTTCTCCAGCACGCCCGCCGCCCGCGCCGCATGGCGCCGCAGGCGCGGCACGGCGTGGCGCAGCGGGCCGCCGAGCGCCGCGAGGTCGGAGACGAGGTCGATCTCCTCGCCGTCCAGCGCGTTGCGCAGGGCCACCACGACGGCGGTGTCGCCCTCGATCCGCAGGGTGCGGCGGAAGAACAGCGCGTCCCCGTCGATGCGCCCCTCCAGCAGGTCCATCAGCGCCGGCAGCGGCCCGCGGATGGCCGCGTCGTGCTCGACCGCCGCAGGGTCGGCGATTCGCAGGCGCACGGTGGGGCCGACGGTCAGCAGGAAGGCCACGGGCTGGTCCACGGGGTCGAGCAGCACGCGCGCCTCCGGCATCTCGGCCAGTGTGGCGAAGGCGCGCGGGTGGCTGCGCGCCAGCACCAGCAGCAGCCGGTCCAGCACCGGCGCCGTCACGCCCGTGCCCAGCCGCGCCGCGGCGCGCAACGCCACCCCGGCGGCCAGCACCTCCATGCGGCGCACGGCGTCCTCGTCCCTCACGTGATCAGGCATGTCGGCGCGTTCCTTTCGGCAGCATCATCGTCCATCGATCCGACGATTACTTCGGCGGCTTCAATTGTCGGCGATAGTCGGTCGCGCAGCAAAAGCGCCTCCTTGATCCCGGTCAAGCGGCGGATCGCCGCAGGCCCGTATCGTCCGTCCTGCGGTTGCCGGGTCGGGCCATCAGTACTCGCGGATTGTCCGTGGAGCTAATGGATGCCGGGCCGGCGATTGACTTTTGTCAGTTCTTGATTTCGATCAAGCAGGAGAGGGGCGATGTTCTCCCCCGACGCCGCCTTCGGATCGCGCGACCGGCTGCTGCCGGCCGGCGTGCCCTTCGGGTTCTTCGCCGCCGCACTGGCCTTCCACGCCGCCGGCTGGCTGCTGTTGCTGCTGGGCGGCGAGGCGCTGGTGGGATTCCGCGGCGGGCCGGGCGCGGTGCTGGCGGCGCTGCACCTGTTCACGCTGGGCGTGCTGGCGATGGCCGCCATGGGGGCGTCCTATCAGCTGCTGCCCATGGCCACCGTGCGCCCGGTCGGGTCGGTGCGCTGGGCGTGGGCCAGCTTCGCGCTGTCGGCGCCGGGCGTTGCCCTGTTCGCCTCCGGGCTGGCGCTGTGGCAGGACGCGCTGGCGGCGCTGGGGGGCGCGCTGGCGGCGGCCGGGCTGGCCGTGTTCGCGGTGCTGATGGCCGCAAACCTGCGGCCCGGTGGCATGACCATGCCGGAGATGCGGGTGGTGCGCCACTACGCCTGGGGTGCGCTGGCGTCGCTCGGCGCGGCGGCCGGGCTGGGGGTGGCGCTGTTGTGCGACCTGCGCCTGGGCTTCCTGCCCGACCACGGCTCGCAGGCCGGCGTGCACCTGGGGCTGGCGCTGTTCGGCTTCATGGGGATGCTGGCGGCCGGCTTCTCGACCATCCTGGTGCCGATGCTGGCCTTGGGCCCGGCGCCGTCGGTGCGACTCGGCCACGCCTCGGCGGTGGCGGCGGAGGTCGGGCTGGCGCTGCTGGTGGCCGGCGCCGTCCTGCCGGGGCCGTGGCCGACGGTGGCGGCGGTGCTGTGCGGCCTCGTGGCCGTGGCGCTGCACCTGACGGCCATGCGCGCGGTGCTGAAGGCCCGCATGCGCAAGCGCCTGGGCACCGCCTTCCTGCTGATCCGCACCGCCTGGGCGGTGCTGCCGGTGGCGTTGGCGCTGGCGCTGCTGCCGGCGCTGGGCATCGACGCCTTCAACGCGCCCACCGTGTTCGTCGTGCTGGCGGTGTTCGGCTGGCTGCTGACCTTCCTGTTCGGTGTGCTCCAGCGCATCGCGCCCTTCCTGGCGTCCGTGCACGCCACCGTTCCCGGCGGACGTCCGCCGCTGGTGTCGAAGCTGACGCCGGAGCGGCCGCTGAAAGTCCACGCCGCGCTGCACCTCGCCGCCGTCGCCCTGCTGGTGGCCGGCAACCTGCTGGACGTCGAGGCGCTGGCCCGCCTGGGTGCGCTCAGCGGTGCGGGCGGGGCGGCGGCCCTGCTGATCTTCGCCTTCGCCGTGCGCCGCCGGGCCCTGGACGCCTGGCGGGCGGCGCTGTCCAAAACCCGTTCCAACCCCGGAGACCTTGCATGCTCCACATGACCTCGCGCATCGGCGGGATGCTGCACGACGACCATCTGGCGACGCTGCGCGCGCTGGAAGACCTGGACGAACTGCTGGAACGCCAGGGCGACGCGCCGCCCGATCTCTCCAAAGGTGCGGCGCGCGACGTGCTCACGGCGATGACCGGCATCGTGCGCGACGAGGTCGGCCGCCACTTCGGCTTCGAGGAGGAGCACCTGTTCCCCGTGCTGCGCGCCGCCGGGCAGGCCGGCATGACGCAGCTGCTGATCTCGGAACACCGCGCCATCCTGCCGGCGGCCGAGGCGGCGGGCACGCTGGCGGTGCAGGCGCTGGCCGCCGGCGCGTTCGAACCGGCGGCGTGGCGCGACTTCGCCGAGCACGCCCGCGAGTTCGTGGAGCGCGAGATGTTCCACATCCAGAAGGAGGAGATGGGCCTGCTGGCCGCCATCGCCGCCCTGGTCGGCCCCGACGACGACGCGCGTCTGGCCGAGACGTTCAAGGCGCTGGCATGAGTTACGACGGCCCGCCAGGGCGCGCCGCGCGCGCCCTGGCGCGCATCCGCGCGGCGTCGTCCGGCCGGTCAGCGGCGTCCAGGGCGTCGGCCGACAGTTCCAGGATGTCGGTGCGATCCGGCGCCTGATCGGCCGCCCGCTCGTAGCGTCCGGCGGCTTCCGCATGACGGCCGATCTGGCGGAGCGTGTGGCCCCAGTGCAGGTTAAGTGCGAGCTTTTCGCTGGCGGTCCGCGCCAAGCGCTCGGCGTGAACGAGGGCCGAATTCCCCTCCTCGATCCTGTTCAGGATCAGATAGGCGCTGCCGCTCAACAGCAGGTCCCACAGGTTGTCGCCTTGGCGGTCGCGCGAGTCACGGAAGGCGGTGATGGCCTCGTTGTAACGTTCAAGATTGAACTGCACTCGGCCCAGGTTGTGATAGGCGCCCGCGTGTCGCCGGTCGGTGGTGATCGCGTCCTGGAAGTAGGCCGCCGCCTTCATGAAATGGGCCCTGGCCGTTGCGTCGCTTCCACCGGGAGGTGTCTGCTGCTTCTCCACATAGCCGAGAGCGGCATGGAAACCTCCCAACGCCGCCAGCACGCCGGGGGTCCGGGAGCCCGTGTCCTCGATGGTCTGCATCTCCTTGCGCATCTCGTTCGTGCGGCCGGCGTGCATCAGCACGGTCGCCTTCACCTGTCTGGCCGGCAGAAAGTCGGGATCGATGCGAAGCGCCCGCTCGATCCGCTCAAGAGCGGCCTCGGTGTCGCCTTCTTCGTCAAGGATGTCGCTCCAGCGCAGGTAAGCCCACTTGTCGTCACTGGTGAGCGCGTTGCGCAGGCAGAGCTGCAGCGCCTTTTCCGCCGCATCGCGATTTCCGGGTACGGTGCGCCTGTCTGGCTGCGAGAGATAGGCTGCCAGGACGTAGGGGTCGAAGACCCCCATCACCTGCCGGGCACCGGCGTGCAGCAGGGCGTCGATATCGTCCGCCGTGCCCCTGACATCGGCGAACGGTTCGACGCCGGCCATCGTCGTGCGCAGCCGCAGAACGAGACCGGTGGACGATTGCAGGATCTCGCCATGGATGCGGCGCTCCTCCACCTTGAAGACGTGTCCGACATAGCGCGAGATATGAGCGATCGATAGGCCGCTGCCGGGCACCTGGAAGTCGATGGGCTCACGTTCGGGATTGAGGCCAACGGTTTCCTTTTCGGTACCGGACTCCTTTTGCAGCTTATGGATCTCGTCGGCCAGGCGCTTTGCTGTGATCGCCGGCGTGTAGCCGCGCTCGGCGAGCGACTTGGGGATGTCGATGGCGCCGACGTACACCGGGCCCGCCGCCCGGAAGGCGGCACAGATGTCGTAGACGACGATGGCGACCAGCGCGAACGCGAGGGCGGAGATGACGATGGTGCGGGCATGCCCGCACCACTCCGCGCAACGCAGCACGCGGCCCTTGCGCACCTCGTTCGTGCCGCGCGGGGCCGGGGCTCGCGGCGGGACCCCGTGCACGATCCGTACCGTGGCATAAGTCTTTCGCCACATGCCGGCGCCTCCCTCATGCGCCTGGACGTCAGCGGGTCGTCTCCATTACGCCGGGCATCACCCGGGGCGAGTCGACGGGTCCGCCGGCCCCCACTTGGCCAGGCGCCACGATGATCGCGCCGGCACCGGTGCTTACGGTTGCACCCTCGCCCGACTGCGGCTTGGCGGCGGAGGGGCTGGGCAGGGCCGATCCGCCCGTTCCGCTGGACATCCCGGTATCCGATAATCGGTGCGGTTTTTGGATTATCGGCGGCACGGCGGGGAATGGGGGCCGGCCGACGGCCCCGCTGCCTGCGCTGCCGGACCCGGAACTAGCGCTGTCACTCGCTCCACTGTCCACAGCCATCTGCGCCGTTGCCGGGGTGGTCCAGGCGAGAAGCGTTGCCAGCGCCCAGGCAACCGCAAACTCCCACGTCGGATGTGATTGATCACCCCTGTATCTATATGTATGCGAGACGTCTTTCATCGGTTGTATCCTCCATGCTGGCGGACACCGGTGGTGATAGGTAAACATATGAAAGAATACGGTCTCCCGTATTGTCGCTGCATTATCGAAAATGGTCAGTTCGGTGTGCAGAAGTATGGGGCGCCCAAACGACCGTTGCCTTTTGTACAGCTTCACACCGCCCAGGCGAGCGCCGCGTAGCGCGCCGCCTTGCCCAGGGTGACCAGCGGCAGGAACAGACGCAGGTCGACGCGCAGGATGCCGGCGACCAGCGTCAGCGGGTCGCCGACGACCGGCATCCAGGCCAGCAGCAGCGACCACACGCCCCACCGCCCGTACCAGCCGGCCGCGCGGTCGAGCATGGCCGGCTTCACCGGGAACCAGCGCCGGTCGCGGAAATGCAGCAGGTAGCGCCCCAGCACCCAGTTGATGGTGGAGCCCAGGACGTTGCCCGCCGTCGCCACCGCCACCAGGACGACCGCGTCGTAGCCGGACGCGCGCAGGCCGACCAGCACCAGCTCCGACTGGGCGGGCAGCAGCGTGGCGGCGACCAGCGCCGCCAGGAACAGGCCGCCGTAGGCGGTGAGGTCGCTCATCATCCGGTCACCCTAACCCTCCCGCGCCGCCGTGGGGGAGGGGACTTTTGCGGCGTCTGCGCTGTTGCCGGTGCCAGCGACGTGTGCCCCCGGACACGTGTGCCTGAAGGACGCGCCCCATGGCTCAATCCCACTCTGCAACGGCGCTGATCGTCGCCGACGATTTGTCGGGAACCACCGACGGCGCCGCCGTCTTCGCCGCCGCCGGCCTCGAGACGGTCGTGCTGCTCGACCCGCGCGCGGCGCTGGACGCGCCGGTGGACGCCGTGGCGGTCGACCTGGACAGCCGCCGCCTGCCGCCCGGCCCCGCCGCCGCGCTGAACGCCGAGGCGGTGCGCCGCCTACTGGCGCCGGGTGCCGTGCTGGTCAAGGTGATCGACGCCGCGCTGCGCGGCAACTGGGCGGCGGAGACCGCGGCCGTGCGCGCCGCTGCCACGGCGGACGGCCAGCCGGCGCCGGTGGCCATCGTGGCGCCCGCCTGTCCGGCGCTGGGCGCCGCCCCCGACCCGGCGGAGGTCGCGGCGGCCCTGCGCGCCGCCGGCCTGCGCGCGGAGGCCGCCGGGGCCGACATGCTGCAAGGTGGGGCGGACGCGCTGGCGCACGCGCTCGCCGCCTGGATCGGCGAGGGGGTGGAGGCGGTCGCCTGCGGTGCGGCCACCGACGACGACCTGTCCCGCATCGCCGAGGTGACGGCGGTGATGCGCGACCGGCTGTTCTGGGCCGGGTCCGCCGGGCTGCTCCGCCATCTGCCGGCCGCGCTGGGGATGGAGCGGGCGCCGGCCGTTCCGGGTGCGCCGCTGCCCACGCCGCTTGATCCGGTTCTGGCGGTGGTCGGCAGCCTGTCCCCCGCCGCGCAGGCGCAGGCGCGGGCGCTGGCCGCCGTCGACGCGGTGCGGGCGCTGATCCTGGATCCGGTGACGCTGCGCATCGGTCCCGGCACCGCCGCCTGGGGCCACGCCGAGCGCGACCTGCGCGAGGCGCTGTCGTCCGGTGACGACGTGCTGCTGACCGTCGGCCCCGGCGCCGCGCCCGACGCGCGCGAGGCGCACGATCTGGCCGTGGCGCTCGGCCGCCTGATCGCCGAGCAGGCGCCGCGCGTCGGCGGCCTGATCCTGACCGGCGACGAGACGGCGCGCGCCGTCCTGGCGGCGCTGGGCATCGGCGCCTTCCGCCTGCTGGGGGAGGTGGAGCCGGGCGTGCCGCTCGGCCTGTCGGAAGGGGCGCGCGTGCTGCCGCTGATCGCCAAGGGCGGCGGCCACGGCGACGAAGGCACGCTGGTCCGCTGCCGCGAACGCCTGCGCGCCCAGGCCCTGCCGCCCGTGCCGGAGGCGGGCACGGGGACGTGAAAACGCAGGTCGGTGCTCAGTGGTCGAAGTGCAGGAGCAGCAGGGCTTCCTCGCCGCGCACGCTGCTGGCGACGCGGTCGGCGGCCTTGGCGATCAGGCTGGAGGAGACCGAGCGCATCGCCACGTCGATCGCCGCGTCGTCGTCGGAATCCAGCAGCGCCGCCATGTCCACCGCCTGCGCCTCGCCCACCGGCAGCGGACGGCCGGCGTAGCGCAGGCGGACGTCGAGGTTCAGCTCGTCGAAGCTGGCCTCCACCGTCACCGGGCCGCGGGCAAGGCCGGCGTGCGCCAGCGCCTCCAGCGTCTCGACCGTGCCGAAGATGGCGCGCTGCATCACGTCGCGCCGCGCACCCCAGGCGCTGCCCTGCTGCTCCAGGAAATCGTAGATGGTGGCGAGCGGCATCGTGCCCGGTTCGAAGGTCAGCTCCGCCCGGCGGCCGACGCCGATGCGGAACACCACGTTCAGCAGCAGCGCCGCCACCGCGGCTACCGTCAGCTCGGAATGGAACAGCGGCGCCAGCCAGTCGGGGACGTTGTGGTACAGGCCGGGCACGGCGGTGACGCTGAGGCCCAGGATGGTGCTGACGCCGATCACCAGCATGCGCCGCTCGTTCAGCATGCGCGACATGATCAGCTCCATGCCGGCGGTGATCAGGCAGGCGGCGGTGAAGATCAGCACCGCCCCCATGATCGGCGGCGGCATGAGGATCAGCAGCGTCGTCAGCTTGGGGAAGAAGGCGGCGGCGATGATCAGCGCCCCGGCGGCGAAGCCGACGATGCGGGACGTGACGCCGCTGGCGAAGGACAGGCCGATGTTCGCCGACGACAGGCCGTTGCCCATGCCGCCGCCCAGCGCGCACAGCGTGGTGGCCAGCCCGTCGACGAAGACGCCGCGGCTGACGACGGGCATCTCCGTGCGCGCCCAGTGCGCCTTGTTCATCTTGTCCAGCGTGATGGTGCAGCCCACCACGTCCATCATCGTCAGGAGAATGCCGATGGACAGCGGCAGCAGCGCCTCCATGCCGATGGTCAGCGCCGGGATCTGCGGCACCGGCAGCGCCATCAGCGGCTCGCCGGCCAGCCGCGCGCCCAGGTCGGCCGGCAGCCGGCCCAGCCCCGCCGCCACCGCGTAGCCGGCGAGGCAGCCGATCAGCACGGCGTACAGCCGCGCCTGCCCCTTTCCCCACACCGACAGCAGGACGATGCAGCCCAGCGTGGCGAAGCCCACGGCGAGCGCGCCGGGATCGATAGTGACCGCAGCGTGGTCGTAGCCGGTGAAACGCGTGACGCCGCCCTTCACCATCGAGACGCCCAGCATCATCACCGCCACGCCGCACACCTCCGGCGGGAAGAAGCTGCGCAGCCGCGGCAGCAGGCGGGCCAGCCCCATCTGCATGACGCCGCAGGCCGCCAGCGTGCCGCAGGCCATGCCCAGCCCGCCGCCGCGCGCCACCGCCATGAAGGCCGGCATGACGATCGGATTGGGAATCGACACCGCCAGGAAGCCGCTGCCCAGCCGGCTGGCCTGCAGCAGCGTGGCGATCCCGGCGCCCAGCACCGCGATGGTGACGAAGTTGTAGGTATCGTCCGCCGACAGGCCGATCTCCGCGGCGGCGATCACCGGGTACAGCATGAACATCAGCGCCAGCACCATGTGCTGGACGGCCAGCACCGCCAGCGGGCGCGCCGGCGGCCGTTCGTCGAGCGCGTAGATGAGGTTCTGCGGGCGGTCCTGCATGATCGGCACGGTGCGGTGGTTTTGGGGAGCTACGATCGGCCGGCACCGCTGAACAAACCGTTAGCGCACACCGGAAGGCGACGGTGAAGGTTAAAGCCTGGAAACCACCCCTGGGTATCCGCCGGCCGATCCTTTGCGCTATGATCGTCGCGAATGCTTCGAATTGGAAGGACGTGCGTGCATGGCCGGTGCCGGTCTGGCCCGCTTCGACGCCCTGGGGCGCCTTGCCGGTGCGAACCGGGCGTTCGCCGAATGCCTCGGTGGTGACGGGGGCGGCAACGGGGGCGGCGAGGGGTGTGCCCCGACGCTGGAGGAGTTGCTGGCCGCGCGGATCGCGACGGGCGCGATCACCGATCCGCTCGGCCGCACCGCCGCCGCGCTGGTGGAACGGCTGCACGCGGGCGAGATGGTGGCGCTGCGCTGCCGCGCGGGCGCCTGGCTGGGTCTGACGCTGGTGGCGGAGGACGGCGGCGGCTGCGTCATGACGGCGGCCGACCTGAGCGCCGCGGTGGCGGAGCAGGGGCTGCCGGGCGGCCGTGAGTTGGGCGAGAAGCAGGCGCTGCTGGAGACGACCTTCGACGCCATGGTGGACGCCGTCGCCGGCTTCGACCGCGACCTGCGGCTGGCGGTGTGCAACCGCCTGTACGGCGAGATGTTCCGGCTGCCGGCAGAGCTGATGCGCGTCGGCACCGCCTTCGACGCCGTCGTCCGCTTCATGGCCGAACGCGGCGACTACGGCGCCGTCGACATCCCCTCCTTCGTGGCGGGGCGGGTGGCGGTGGCGCGGCGCACGGACACCTTCGATTTCCGCTTCACCCTGGCCGACGGCAAGGTGTTCGACGCGCGGCACAGCCCGCTGCCGGGCGGCGGCTTCCTGCGCCGCTACAGCGACATCACGGAAGCCGCGCGCGTCGAGGAGGCGCAGCGCTCGATCCTGGAGGCGATCGCCTTTCCGCTGGTGGTCACGCGCATGGCCGACGGCATCGTGGTGGCCGCCAACGAGCCGGCCGGCTTCCTGTTCGGCGCGCCCCTGCACGAGGTGATCGGCCGCGCCAGCGCCAAGAGCTTCTACGTCGACCCCCAGGCGCGCGAACAGATGATCGGGCATCTGCGCGCGCAGGGCGGCCGGATCGACAATTTCGAGGCGCGCATGCGCACCAGCGACGGGCGCACCTTCTGGGCGCTCCTGTCGGTGCGCACCTTCCGCTTCCACGGCGTCGATTCGATCCTCACCTGCATCAACGACATCTCCGAACGCAAGCGGATCGAGTTGGAGCTGGCGGCCAGCCGCGAGCTGTTCGAACAGGCGATCCGCGCGGCGCGCGACGGCATCTCGCAGTGGGACCTGCAGACCGGCGAGATCTGGTTCTCGCCGCAATGGTGGGCCCTGCTGGGCTATGGCGAAGACGAGATGGTCAACACGCTGGAGCGCTGGAACGAACTGGTGCTGGAGGCGGACCGGGCGGAGTCGCTGCGCGTGGCGCGCGATTTCGCCGCCGGCCGGCGCGACGACTGTCACCTGCTGCAGCGCTTCCGCCACAAGGACGGGCACACCGTCCACCTCTACACCCGCGCCATCAAGGTGACCGACGCCGACGGCGTCACCGTCAAGCTGATCGGCTCCCACACCGACGTGACCGAGCGCGTCCGCGCCGAGGAGGAGGCGCGCGCCGCCAGGGACGCCGCCGAGCGCGCCCTGAAGGAACTGAAGGAGGCGCAGGCGCACCTCGTCCAGTCCGAGAAGATGGCGGCGCTGGGCTCGCTGGTGGCCGGCGTGGCGCACGAGATCAACACGCCCATCGGCATCGCGCTGACCGGCGCCTCGCTGCTGGCCGAGAAGACCGGGACGATCCGCACCGCCTTCGAATCCGGCAGGCTGCGCAAGCCCGACTTCGCCGACTACATCGACACCGCCGCCGAGGCGACGCAGCTGATGATGCTGAACGTCGACCGCGCAGCCCAGCTGATCCAGAGCTTCAAGCAGATCGCCGTCGATCAGGCCAGCGAGGAGCGCCGCGTCTTCGACATGCGCGACTACATCCACGAGGTGCTGCGCAGCCTGGGCATGCGGCTGAAGAAGGCGGCGCACATCGTGGAGGTGCGGTGCCCGGACGACCTCCTGCTCGACAGCTATCCGGGCGCGCTCAGCCAGGTGCTGACCAACTTCGTGATGAATTCCATCGTGCACGGCTACGCGCCGGGGCAGGCCGGGCGGCTGACCGTCGCGGTGACCCGCCCGTCGCCGGACGACGTGGAACTGCGCTATTCCGACGACGGCCGCGGCATCCCGCCGGAACTGCACGGCCGCGTGTTCGAGCCGTTCTTCACCACCAGCCGCGGCACGGGCGGCAGCGGGCTGGGCCTGAACATCGTCTACAACATCGTGACGCGCACGCTGAAGGGCCGCGTCACGCTGGACAGCGCGCCCGGCCGCGGCACGACCTTCACCCTGCGCTTCCCCCGCGTGACGCCGGACGACCGGAGCGCCGGTTGACGTGCTCGACGTTGGGTTTTCGCCTGCGGCTCAACCCAACCTACGTGGAACGTCCCGGTAGGTTGGGTTGAGCGCCAGCGAAAACCCAACGGCATCGGCTTACCGCGTGGCCGGCCGCAGGATGGTGCAGTCGACCTTGGCCGCGCTCGCCTCCTCGCAGAAGCGCGCGGCCTCGGCACGGTCGGCGAAGCCGATGCGCATGTGGACCAGCGGACGCTGCCCGTCCGTCACGAAGACCGGCTCGCGGCCCTGGAACAGCGCCGGGTGCTTGCGCTGCATCCACGCCCACTCGTCCTGCGCCCGCTTCTCGGTGACGAAGGCGCCCAGTTGGACGCGCACGCCGCCCGCGGTGTCGGCCGGCGCCGGCGGTGCGAGGGCGACCGGGGCCGCGGCGACCGGCGCGCGGACGGCCGGGACCGGGGACGCCGGCGTCGCGGGCGGCACCGCCGTGCCGGGCGGCAGGTGGCCGGCGGAGGCGCCGCCCATGCCGCGCGCCTCGCGGTAATAGGCGAGGTTGCGCTGCACGTCCGCCTCGGCGAGGTCCAGGCGGGCGAAGCGCGCCGCGTCCGCCTCGCGCCCGGCAAGGCCGTAGGCCAGCGCCAGATTCTGCCGCACCTGCGGCGTGGCCGAGGGGCGGGTCGCCAGCGGTTCCAGGATGGCGATGGCCTCGGCGTGGTCGCCGGACAGCGCCAGCGAGAAGCCCAGGTTGTTGCGCGTGGTGGGGTCGTCCGGGGCCAGCGCCAGGGCGGTGCGGAACTGCTCCTGCGCGCCGCGGTGGTCGCGCATCATGTCCTTCGCCACGCCCAATCCGTTCAGCGCCTTGCGGTCCTTGGGATCGCGGGCGAGCGCGGCGGCGTATTGGCGCGCCGCCTCCTCCGGCTGTTCCAGCGCGATCAGCGCGCGGCCGTAGCCGCGCAACGCGTCGGCGTTGCCGGCGTCGCGCGACAGCGCCTGGCGCCAGACGTCCAGCGCCTCGCGCGCGTTGCCCATGTCGACCAGCACGGTGCCCAGCGCCACCAGCGGTTCGACCCGGTTCTGGCTGGCCTGATGGGCGCGCCGGTACATGGTGGCGGCGCTGAACAGGTCGCCCTGGCCGCGCGTGGTGTCGGCGATGCGCATCAGCGCGTCGTAGGTCTGCCCGCCGGCCGTCCGGTCCCCCTCCTTCGCCGTCTGGCAGGCCGGCAGGGCGAGCAAGGTGGCCAGAAGCGCCGCCGTAAGCGCGATGCGGACGCGCGGCCTGCAAGGATGGATGGTGCCCACGGCGCGAGGATATCCCATGGTTGTGCAGTCTCAACTTTCCGGCGTCAGAGTTAAGAAAACTTAAACACTTCCATACCTAGGGTAATTTCCGACAATTCGCGGCCGCGACAGAAGTGCACCCCTGGGCCATGACCACGCTCGAACAAGCTCCGACCGAAGACGTTGCCCGCAAGGACAAAGCGACCGCGTCTCAAATGTATCACGAAATCGCGCGGATCATCGAGCGGATGCACCGCCGCTTCCTCGACGTTTTGCGGATCGAGCTGGGCCGCATCGGCATCGACGACATCAGTCCGGTGCAGGTGATGATGCTGCTGAACATCTCGTCCGGCGAGATCAGCGTGCGCGACCTGATCGAGCGCGGCTACTACCTGGGCTCCAACGCCTCCTACAATCTCAAGCAGCTGGTCGACACCGGCTACGTCGACCGCTCCGCTTCGCCGCGCGACAAGCGCGCCGCGCGCCTGAAGCTGTCGGCCCGCGGTGCGGATCTGTGCGAGCGGCTGCGCGCCATGTCCGGCCTGCACGCCGACGCGCTGATCCAGGGCGACGGCGACCTGCAGGATTTCGAGACCACCTACCGCACGCTGCGCCGCCTGGAGCGCAAGTGGACGGACGTCATCCGTTCCGACGAGAGCGAACCGTTCTGATACCAGCGACGTAACCGTCACGGCTCGTCCGCGATGGCGTGCAGCGCCTCGCGGTCGCAGCGGAAGCGGTTGGGCCGCAGCTCGGTCACTGCGCCCTGGCGCTTCAGCTCGGCCACCATGCGGCTGGCCGTTTCCGTCGTGATGCCCAGCATGGCGCCGACGTCCTCGCGGCCGAACAGGTCGCATTCGCCGCGCGGATCCTCTCCCGCCAGAATCAGGAACAGGCGCGCCACCCGCGCCCTGGCGCCGCCGGTGCCCAGTTCCACCAGGAAGGCGTCGGCGCGTTCCACCGCCTGCTGCCAGCGGCGCATCAGCTGCTGGTGCAGGCGCGGCGTCTCGTCCGACAGGCGCTGGATCACGGCGCGCGGGATGCGGCAGGTGAGCACCGGGTGGATGGCGATGGCCGAGTGCTGGTAGGGCTGGCCCAGCACCGCCTCCAGCCCCGCCGTGTCGCCGCGGCGCAGCAGGCGCACGATGCGCTGGCCGCCGCTGGGCAGGTACTGCACCAGCTTGATCAGGCCCGAGCGCACGGTGAACAGCGCCGCCGGCTCGTCTCCCGCGTGGTAAAGGGCGCCGCCGGGCTGCACCTGCAGCACGTCGATGGGCAGGTGGATCAGGTTGAAGTCCGCCTCCGTCAGGTCGGCGAACAGCGCCAGGTCGCGGATGCCGCAGCCCTTGCAGTCGGCCAAGCCCTTCCAGGCGGCGGCGATGTCGGTCTTCCTCACGTCGGGTGCCCTGCAGTCCATGGCGGCGATTGTGGCATGTTATCGCACGCGCGCAAACGCCCCCGCCCACATGGCGCAAAACGGTTATCGTGCGGGCATCCCGGCCGCCCCCGTTTCGGAGCCTCTTCCATGAAGTTCGCAATCGCCATCCAAGAAGGCGCCACCCAGGACGGCGCCACCATCGCCACGCACGGCGGCCGCACCCGCTGCTTCCTGCTGTTCGACGCCGAGACGGGCGCGGAACCAACCGCCGCCGGCCGCCTCGATCTTGCGGAGGACATGGTCCTGCACCTGCACGGCGACGGCAAGCCGCACCCCATCGACGCGGTGCAGGTGGTGATCGCCGGCACCTCGGGGCAGGGCTTCGTCAACCACATGCGCCGCCGCGGGATCGAGCCGGTGGTGACGGCGGAGAGCGACCCGGTGCAAGCGATCCGCGACTATTTCGCCGGCACGGTCAAGCCCGCCCCGGCGCCCGAGCACCCGCACGCCCACCACGAGGGCGGGCATCATCACCATTAGATGGGGAAGCTGACGGCGGCGGTGGTGCCGGTGGAGTCGGAGTCGGTGGACAGCGTGTCGCCCAGCTGCGAGGCCAGCGCCTCGGCCAGCATCAGCCCGTCATCGGAGGTGGTGTCGAAGCCGGCCGGCAGGGCGCGCCCGTTGTCCTCCACCACGAGGCGGGCGCGCGTGTCGCTCTGCCGCGTCACCGTCACGTTGATCCACCCCTGTTCCGGAAAGGCGTGATGCAGGCTGTTGGACACCAGCTCCGCGATGATGAGGCCCAGCGGCATCGCCTCGTACAGGCCGACGGTGATCGGTTCGGCCGACACGGTGATGGGCACGTTGGCCAAGCCGCCCGGCGTGCCGGCCTTCACCGCCTCGCACAGCCCCTCGACGTAGCGGCCCAGCTCGACGTGCGTGCCCGACCCGGTCTCGTGCAGCTGGCGGTACAGGATCGCCAGCGCCTCGATGCGCACCAACGTTTGTTCATAGGCGACGCGGGCGTCGGGGTCGCGGATGCGGCCGGCCTGCAGCTTCAGCAGCGAGATGACCAGCTGCAGGCTGTTCTTGGCGCGGTGCTGCAGCTCGCGCAGCTCGGCTTCCAGTTCACGGATGCGCTGTTCCGGCGGGATGTCCGGGGTGTCGGATCCGCTGGCCGGGCGATCGGGGGGCATGGCAACCGGAATGCACCTGTGCGACATCGAAAGGACCTGATTTCCGCTTCGGGGCGGCGCCGGGAGCGCGGCCTCAGTCAATTTATGCACTCTCGCGCGGGGGCGGCGTGGCTCAGAAGAAGTAACCCCGGCAGCCTAGGCGGATCGGCCGTGCCGCCGCGGGCGATCCGCGCGCAACGGAATAGCAAGGGGGGTAGCGGGGCCGTCGTAAACCGCATGGAACGGTTCCACCCGATCGCGCGCCGTGCTTCAGTGCGCCCATGATTCGCTCCCCCCTCCTGTCCGGCCTGCGGCGGCGCCCGCGATTCTTCTGGCTTGGCGTCAACGCCGCCGTCCTGGCGGCGGGGCTGCTGGCGGCGGCCGCCTGCATGGGCACGCGCCAGGGCGTGGCCGCGGATTCGCGCCCGGTTCCCCTGGCGGAGGGCCGGCCGGCGACCGTCGGCGGCCTCGCCTTCCGGGGCGCGATCGAGGTCACCGGGACTGGCGCCAAGAGCCTGTCGGGCCTCGTCGTGGACGACTCCGGGCGGCGCTTCACCGCCGTGTCCGACAACGGAAAGCTGGTGCGGGGGCGCCTGCTGTACGACGAGGCGGGACGCCTGGCCGGCGCCGCCGACCTGTCCGTTCGCACGCTGCCCGGCACCCGGTTCGTGACCGGCCGGCCGCGCCGCAGCGACTCCGAGGATCTGGCGCGGCTGCCGGACGGCGGCTGGCTGGTGTCCTTCGAGCGCGACCACCGAATCGAGCGCTACGGCGGCGGTGACGACGGCCCGTCGGGCAGCCCCACCGAACTGCCGCCGCCGCCGGGGCTGGAGGACGCGCCGTTCAACGGCGGCATCGAGGCGCTGGCGGCACTGCCCGACGGCCGTGTGCTGGCGCTGGAGGAGGGCGACGACAACGGCCGGCCGGAGCGGCGCGGCTGGATCGGCCAGATGCCGCTGTCGCTGCCCCGCGCGTGGCAACCGGTGACCTACCGCGCGGCGCCCGGCTTCCGGCCGACCGGTGCGGCGGCGCTGCCGTCCGGCGACGTGCTGGTGCTGGAGCGGCGGGTGTCGCTGCTGGGCGGCTGGGGCGGGCGCATCACGCGTGTGCCGGCGGCGTCGCTGCGCCCCGGCGCCACCCTGGCGGGCGCCACGCTGGTCGGCGAGGAGATGGCGCGCCTGGAATCGCCGCTGCCCGCCGACAACTACGAAGGCATCTCGGCGGTCACCGGGCCGCGCGGGGAAACGCTGGTCTTCGTCGTGTCCGACGACAACACCAACCCGCTCCAGCGCACGCTGCTGCTGATGTTCGCGCTGGGCGGGGAGTAGGGGCCTACAGCCGCACGGACTGCGAGGAATAACGCTCGGCCGAGCTGTGCTGGATGGTGCCGAGCACGACGGCGGCGCCGACGGCGATGAGGACGGCAGCGGCGAAGCCGATGGCGATGGCCTTCATGGCGGACTCCCCTGGTTGTTTTCCGGCCTGGTTGTTTTCCGGAAGTATGGGACGGGTGCCGCCGTTGTGCCAGTGGCAAAGGTGTCTGCGTTCAGGGTCCGCCCGCGGCCGTGCGCAGGTAGGCGACGAGGTCGGCTCGGGCCTGCGCGTCGCCGATGGTCTGCAGCGGCATCTTGCTGCCCGGCGCCATGACGTCGGGCCCGACCTCGAACAGGCGGGCCACCGTCTCCTCCGTCCACACGATGCCGCTGCCCTTCAGCGCGGGGGAGTAGCGGTAGCCCTCCACCGCGCCGGCCGTCCGGCCGAACACCCGCCACAGGGTCGGCCCGGCGCGCCGGCCGCCGTCGGGCGTCAGCGTGTGGCAGACGGCGCAGGCGCGGAACAGCGCCTCGCCCCGGGCCGGGTCACCGGGCGGCAGCGCGTCGGCGCGCACGGGCAGGCCGGCGGACAGGAACGCGGCAGCGACGGCAGCGGGAACGAAGGCCGGCCGCGGGCGCACGGGTCACGCCTCGTCCGGCTCGACGACGTCGAGGCCGACCACCTCGGTGTTGATGAGCAGCTTGCCGGCGTGCTCGAAGTTCACGGTCACGCGGTGGCCGATGGCCGACTGGACCTGGCCCAGGCCCCAGTCGGGACGGGAAGGGTGGCGCACCCAGGCGCCGGGGACCAGCGTGTCGTCCATGGCGGCATCGTCTCCGAACGTCGTCAATCGCGCAGCATGCCGTGGCAACCGGGCGCCTTCGGATGTTACAAGAAGGAGGCGGGGGCCGGAAAGTTCCCGTCGCCGCGCCCGTCTCTTCCTTTCGTAGTACCGGACCCCGCCATGCCCTTGGACATCCGCGTCGTCGAACTGCTCACCTCCCGTTTCTGCCACGACCTCGTCAGCCCCGTCGGCGCCATCCGCAACGGCCTGGAGCTGATCGAGGAGATGGACGAGGACGAGCCGAACCCGGCCTTCATGGGCGAGGCGATCAAGCTGATCGACCATTCCTCGGGGCAGGCCGACCGCCGGCTGCGCCTGTTCCGCCTCGCCTACGGGCTGGCGGGGCGCGAGATGCGCGGCTTCGTCGACGCGCGCGCCGCAGCGCTGGGCTGGACCGAGGGCGGCAAGACGCGCGTCGACTGGCCGCAGGGCGTGCCGCACGACATGGCCGGCGGCAAGCCGGGGCTGGGCAAGACGCTGTTGAACGTCGTGGTCCTGGCCGAGGAGGCGCTGACGCACGGCGGCTCCGTCGTGGTGGGCGGGCAGGGCGACGAGTTCTCCGGCCGTGTCACGGTGACCGCGCAGGGCCGCCCCGGCAACCTGAACCCGGACGCCGCCGCGGCGCTGGCCGGCACGACGGCGGTGGACGACCTGACCGCGCGCACCGTGCACGCCTACGTCACCGGCCGCTTCGCCGAATACTACGGCCTGCGCCTGTCCGCCGCCCCGGCCGGTCACGAGACGCTGGTGTTCACGCTGGAGTGGTGATTTCCAAACCTACGGCGTTTCTTGCCGCCTCATGCCGTTGAGCAGAAGTACCGACACATCCCCAATTCGTCATGGCCGGGCTCAGTCCCGGCCACCCACGTGCCTTGGACTGGTCGGAGTGCGTGGGTGCCCGGGACAAGCCCGGGCATGACGGGCGATTAGGTTCTGGCGGGTTGCGGCGTGTCAGCGTTTCTGCTCGGCCGCCTCACAGCTGTTTGAAGATCTTCGTCTCCACCACGACCTGCTCGACGCCGCCGGTGGTCTGGTGGGCGGTGGTGCGCAGGGTGACGGCCAGACTGTGCTGAGCGGCGCGGGCCAGCACCTCGTTCAGCTTCGCCACCGCATCGCGCACCTCGCGGGCCAGCTGCTCGTCCTTCATGGGTCCTCCTGTGACAACGTGGCCCGTCCTTCATGGCACGGTGGGGCTACCGGCGTCCCGTTCTTTCGAGTAAGACACTTTTAATCAGTGTTTGACACGCTCCGGGCGTGCTGGAAGGGTCGGTTTGCGGCCGTTCGAAGCCGCGCGCCGTCGGTCGCAATCAAGGGCCGGGGTTGAAATGAAGGCCTGGGGAAGACGCCATGGATGATCTGCTCAGTGAATTCCTGACGGAAACGAACGAAAACCTGTCGGTCCTCGACGTCGAGCTGGTCCGGCTGGAGCAGAATCCCAACAATCCCGAGCTGTTGTCGAACATCTTCCGCTTGGTCCACACGATCAAGGGAACCTGCGGCTTCCTCGGCCTGCCGCGCCTGGAGAAGGTGGCGCACGCGTCCGAGAACGTGCTGGGCAAGTTCCGCGACGGCGAGCTGACCATCAACCCCGCGGCCGTGTCGCTGATCCTGCAGGCGCTCGACACCATCAAGGGCCTGCTGGCCGTGCTGGAGGCCACCGAGGCCGAGCCGCCGGGCGACGACAACGACCTGATCATCCGCCTGAACGACTGCGCCGAAGGCAAGCTGACCGGCGGCGCCCCCGCCGCGGCCGCTCCGCCCCCGCCGCCCCCGCCGACGCCCAAGAGGGAAGAGGTGGAGGTCCCCTCCGTCTCCCTGGAGGAGCTGGAGGCCGCCTGGAACGCCGCCCCGGGCCCGAGCACCGCGCTGACCCCCGTCGCCCCGCCGGAGCCGGACCCGGAGCCCTCACAGGAACTGGCCGTGCCGGAGCCCGAGCCGGCGCCCACCCCCTCCAAGATGCCGGTCCCGGCCGCACAGGCGGCGTCCGGCGGCAGCAACGACGAGGTGCGCGAGGCCGGCAACAAGGAATCGGCGGTCGCCGCGCAGACCATCCGCGTCAACGTCGACCTGCTCGAAAACCTGATGACCATGGTCTCGGAGCTGGTGCTGACCCGCAACCAGCTGCTCCAGATCCTGCGTTCGCAGAAGGAGAGCGAGTTCGCGGCACCTCTGCAGCGCCTGAACCACGTGACGTCGGAGCTGCAGGAAGGCGTCATGAAGACGCGCATGCAGCCCATCGGCAACGCCTGGGCCAAGCTGCCGCGTCTGGTGCGCGACCTGTCGCACGAACTGCACAAGAAGATCGACCTGCAGATGCTCGGCGCCGACACCGAGCTGGACCGCCAGGTGCTGGAGCTGATCAAGGATCCGCTCACGCACATGGTGCGCAACTCGGCCGACCACGGCCTGGAAACCCCGGCCGAGCGCCTGCGCGCCGGCAAGCCGGAGACCGGCCGCGTCACGCTGAACGCCTACCACGAGGGTGGGCACATCATCATCGAGATCCAGGACGACGGTAAGGGCCTGGCGATCGACAAGATCAAGCAGAAGGCCATCCAGAACGGCATGGCGTCGGAGGCCGAGCTGGCGGCCATGTCCGACCAGCAGATCATCCAGTACATCATGAAGCCCGGCTTCTCGACCGCCACCAAGGTGACCAGCGTGTCGGGCCGCGGCGTGGGCATGGACGTCGTCAAGACGAACATCGAGAAGATCGGCGGCACGATCGAGATCAAGTCGGTCCAGGGCAAGGGCTCGACCTTCGTCATCAAGATCCCGCTGACGCTGGCCATCGTCTCCGCCCTGATCGTCGAGTGCGCGGGCGAGCGCTTCGCCATCCCGCAGATCAGCGTGGTGGAGCTGGTGCGCGCCGCCAGCGACAGCGAGCACACGATCGAGCGCCTGAAGGGCACGCCGGTCCTGCGCCTGCGCAACCGCCTGCTGCCGCTGGTCAGCCTGCAGACGCTGCTGCGCCTGGAGGACGAGGAGAACGCCAAGAAGGACGGCGACGAGACCTTCATCGTCGTCACCCAGGTCGGCACCTACACCTTCGGCATCATGGTCGACCGCGTGTTCGACACCGAGGAAATCGTGGTGAAGCCGGTGGCGCCGATCCTGCGCCACATCGAGATGTTCTCGGGCAACACCATCCTGGGTGACGGCTCGGTCATCATGATCCTCGACCCCAACGGCATCGCGTCGGCGTCCGGCGAGATCACCATGGGCGAGAACGTCACCAAGGAGACCACGTCGGTCCAGGCCACGCGCCAGGAGGACAAGATGGCCTTGCTGCTCTTCCGCGCCGGCGAGGGCGCGCCGAAGGCGGTGCCGCTGTCGCTGGTCGCCCGCCTGGAGGACGTCGAGCTGGCCTCGGTCGAACTGTCCAACGGCATGCCGGTGGTGCAGTACCGCGGCAAGTTGATGCCGCTGGTGCCGATCGATCCGGGCTTCATGATGGGCCGGGAAGGGCGCCAGCCGGTGCTGGTGTTCGCCGACGGCGACCGCTCCATGGGCCTGATCGTCGACGAGATCGTCGACATCGTGGAGGAGAAGCTGGTCGTCCAGCTCACCGCTGAGCGTCCGGGCCTGATGGGTTCCGCCATCATCGCCGGCAAGGCGACCGACGTCATCGACGCCGGCTTCTTCCTGACGCAGGCGTACAAGGACTGGTTTGGTTCCGCCAACTCCGAGGCGTTCGAGGAGGAGAAGGCGCAGCGCGTGCTGCTGGTGGACGACAGCCCGTTCTTCCGCAACCTGCTCACGCCGCTCTTGTCGGTGGCCGGCTACGACGTCACGGCGGTGGAGAACGCCACCGAGGCGCTGGCGCTGTGCGAGGCGGGCGAGGACTTCGACGTCATCGTCTCCGACATCGAGATGCCGGGCATGAGCGGCTTCGACTTCGCCGAGGCCATCCGCCGCGGCACGCGCTGGCAGGCGGTGCCCATGGTGGCGCTGTCCAGCCACGCCACCCAGCGCGACCTCGACCGCGGCCGGGCCGCCGGTTTCACCGATTACGTCGCGAAGTTCGATCGTGACGCGCTGCTCTATACGCTCCAGCAGACGCTGTCCGAACAGAAGGATGCCGCCGCATGAGCACCAGCAACGCCAAGCTTCCCGCCAAGAAGACCAAGGGCGAGGAGATCGTCACGTCCGGCAATCAGGACTACGTGACCATGACCATCGCCGACCAGCTGTTCGGCATCCCGGTCCTGCAGGTCCAGGACGTGCTGGGCAACCAGAAGATCACCCGCATCCCGCTGGCGCCGCCGGAGGTGGCCGGGTCGCTGAACCTGCGCGGCCGCATCGTCACCGCCATCGACGTGCGCCTGCGCCTGAACCTGTCGGCGCGTCCGAAGGACAAGCCGGGCATGTCGATCGTCGTCGACCTGCGGGGCGAGCTGTACAGCCTGATGGTGGATTCGGTCGGCGAGGTGCTGAGCCTGTCGAACGAGGATTTCGAGCGCAACCCGGCGACGCTGGACCCGCGCTGGCGCGAGGTGTCGACCGGCATCTATCGCCTGAACGGTCAGCTCATGGTGGTGCTCGACGTGCCGCGGCTCCTCAACTTCACCAACATGGAAGCGGCCTGACGGGGCCCTCGCGGCCCCGTCCCAACCGCCCGAGGCGTGAGCGATGAAATCCTGTCTGGTGGTCGATGACAGCCGTGTCGTCCGCAAGGTCGCCCGCAAGATCCTGGAGGAGCTGAACTTCGCCTGCACCGAGGCGGAGGACGGCAAGCAGGCCATGGAGGCCTGCGCCCGCCAGATGCCGGAAGCGATCCTGCTCGACTGGAACATGCCGGTGATGACCGGCATCGAGTTCCTGCGCCGGCTGCGCAAGATGACGGGCGGCGACTATCCCAAGGTGGTCTTCTGCACCACCGAGAACGATCTGGCGCACATCCAGGAAGCACTGTCGGCCGGGGCCAACGAGTACATCATGAAGCCCTTCGACAGCGACATCATCCAGACGAAGTTCCAGCAGGTGGGGTTGCTGTGACGCACCCGGCCCGCAACGACTGAGAAGAAGGCGGCACGCCCGTATGTCCGACAGTTTCAGGGGCATCAACGCCACGACGCGACCGGCCAGTCCCGACCCGTTCCGGGTGATGGTGGTGGATGATTCCGCGGTGATCCGCGGGCTGCTGACACGCGCGCTGGAAGGTGACCCGGAGATCCGCGTCGTCGCCTCGGTCGGTGATGGCCAGATGGCGATCAACTCGCTCCAGCGCAACTCCATCGACGTCATCGTCCTCGACATCGAAATGCCGGTGATGGACGGCATCACCGCGCTGCCCAAGCTGCTGGCGGTGGCGCCGCAGGTGAAGATCATCATGGCCTCGACGCTGACGCTGCGCGGGGCCGACGTGTCCATGCGCTGCCTGCAGGCCGGTGCCGCCGACTATATCCCCAAGCCCACCTCCACCCGCGAGGTCGGCGGCGCCGAGGATTTCAAGCGCGAGCTGGTCTCCAAGGTGAAGGCGCTGGGTGCCGCCGCGCGCCGTGCCGGGTCGCGCTCGCGGGGTGAGATCCGGCCGTTGGCGCCCTCCCCCCTGTCGCCGGCCGCGCGTGGCGAGGGCGGGGCGTCGGCGCCCAGCCCGTTCCGGCGGCCGGAACCCGGACCGCCGGTGCTGCGCCCGCCGCCGGCCGGCCTGCCCGTGCGCCCGGACGTGATCGCCATCGGCAGTTCGACCGGCGGCCCGCAGGCGCTGTTCGAGGTGCTGGCGCACATGAAGGGCGGCGTCACCCAGCCGATCCTGGTGACGCAGCACATGCCCGCCACCTTTACCACGATCCTGGCCGAGCACATCACCCGTCAATGCGGGATCGACGCCAAGGAGGCGAAGGACGGCGAGCCCATTGTCGCCAACCGCGTCTACATCGCGCCGGGTGATTTCCACATGCTGGTGGCGCAGCGCGCCGGCTCCAACGTCATCCAGCTCACCAAGGACGCGCCGGAGAATTTCTGCCGGCCGGCGGTGGATCCGATGATGCGCTCCATCGTGCGCGCCTACGGGCGCAAGGTGCTGGCCTGCATCCTCACCGGCATGGGCCAGGACGGCATGAAGGGCTGCACCGAGGTGGTGAACGCCGGCGGTACGGTGATCGGTCAGGACGAGGCGACCAGCGTCGTCTGGGGCATGCCGGGCGCGGTAGCGACGGCGGGGCTGTGCTCCGCCATCCTGCCGCTCAAGGAAATCGGCCCTTACATCCGCAAGTTCGCGTTGAGGACGGCAGCATGAGGGTCGAAGACTTCGACATGTTCGCCACCTTGCTGAAGCAGCGCTCCGGCCTGGTGCTGACCAAGGACAAGGCCTACCTGCTCGAGTCCCGGCTCATGCCGGTGGCGCGCAAGTGGAACATGAAGGGCCTCGACGAACTGGCCGCGACCGTACGCACGCGCAAGGACGAGGCGCTGCTGCGCGACATCACGGAGGCGATGACGACCAACGAGTCGTCCTTCTTCCGCGACCAGAAGCCGTTCGACCAGTTCAAGCAGATCGTCCTGCCGCGCCTCCTGGAGGCGCGTGCTTCAAAGCGCCAGATCCGCATCTGGTCGGCCGCCTGCTCGTCGGGGCAGGAGGCGTATTCGCTCGCCATGTTGCTGAACGAGGACGCCGCGAAGGTAGCCGGCTGGCGCATCGAGATCATCGGCACCGACATCTCCGCCGAGATGGTCGAGCGCGCGAAGGCCGGCGTCTACACCCAATTCGAGGTGCAGCGCGGCCTGCCCATCCAGATGCTGGTGCGGCACTTCAAGCAGCAGGGCGACAAGTGGCAGATCAACCCGAACCTGCGCCAGATGGTGTCGTTCCGGGAGTGGAACCTGCTGGGTGATCTGGGCGCGCTGGGCCAGTTCGACGTGGTCTTCTGCCGCAACGTGCTGATCTACTTCGATCAGCCGACCAAGGCCAAGGTGCTGGACGGCATCGCCCGGCTGATGCCACAGGATGGCGTGCTGTACCTGGGCGGTGCCGAGACGGTGCTGGGCATCACCGACCGCTTCAAACCGGTGGACGGCCAGCGCGGCCTTTACACGCTGGCCACCGGCGGCTTCAGCCCGCCGGCGGGCATGCGCGCGGCGGTGTGACGGGGTAGGCTGGGATCCCCCACCGAGGAGGCTTTCCATGAAGATCGACCGCCTTGACCATTTCGTGCTGACGGTGCGCGACCTCGACGCGACGGTGGACTTCTACACCCGCGTCCTGGGTATGGAACTGGTGACCTTCGGTGCGCAGGGACGCAAGGCGCTGAGCTTCGGGACGCAGAAGATCAACCTGCACGTCGCCGGCAAGGAGTTCGAGCCGAAGGCGAGGACGCCCGTGCCCGGCTCGGCCGACGTCTGCTTCATCACGATCACGCCCATGGCCGAGGTCCAGGCGCATCTGGCCGCGCACGGCGTGGCGGTGGAGGAGGGGCCGGTGCCGCGCACCGGGGCCACCGGGCCGATCATGTCGGTCTACATCCGCGACCCCGACGGCAACCTGGTCGAGATCAGCAACTACTGACCGTGGCCGGCGGCCGCCTCGGTCAGGATCCAGGCGCGGAACGTCCGGATCTTGGGGCGATCGGCGGTCGCCTCGGGGCACACCACGTAATAGCCGAAATCGGCGGGGACACTGAGGTCGAACAGGCGCACCAGTCGGCCGGCCGCGATCTCATCGCCGACCAGCGTGGCGCGCCCCATGGCCACGCCCTGGCCCTTGATTGCCGCCTCGATCGCCAGCCCGTAGTCGTCGAACACCAGGTCGGGGCAGGCGGCAAGGCCGGGCACACCGGCGGTTGCCAGCCAGTCTTCCCAATAGCCGTGCCGGGCGTCGTCGAGCAGCGTGTGGTGGCGCAGGTCGGCCGGCATGCGCAAGGGCAGGGATCCCTTCAGCAACTCCGGGCTGCACACCGGGAAGATTTCGTCGGCCAGCAGGCGATCGGCCCGCAGCCCCTCCCAGAACCCCAGCCCGTGCCGCACCGCCATGTCGATGTCGGTTTCGCGGGCGAAGTCGACGTGGTGGGGGCTGGCGCTGATGCGCAGATGGATGTCGGGGTGCTGCAGGCGAAAGCGGCCGATGCGCCCCATCAGCCAGCGCGCCGCGAAGGATGGCGAGACACTGACCGTCAGCACACCCGCAGCCTCGTGCTGGACAACGCGTTCCACCCCAGCCGCAAGGCGGTCGAAGGCGTCGCGCACACTGGGCAGGAGCAACTGCCCGGCATCGGTGAGGAGCAGCGCCTGATTCAGGCGGCGGAACAGCCGCACGCCCATCCGGTCCTCCAGCGCGCGGATCTGATGGCTGACGGCGCTCTGCGTCACGTTCAGCTCCTCCGCCGCGCGGGTGAAGCTGAGGTGGCGAGCTGCGGCCTCGAAGGCGCGCAGGCCGTTTAGGGAAGGAAGCTGCCGCGCCATGATCTGCCGGCCCCCATGAGTTTTCCTCATGCAGAATAGAGAAAGCATCCTTCGCGGGCAACGGGCGCGCGGGTGCATTCCTGGGCACGGATCCACGGCGGGAGCGTGCAGCGATGACTCGAAACAGAAAGACCGCGGGCATTCCGGTGATGGCGTGGCCGGAAGCCCTGGACGGATTGCGGCGGCAGGTGGAGCGGTTGGGCGCGCCCCTGGCGACGATGATCGAGCGGGCGCGGCAGAGGAAGGCCTTGGACACGTTGGACGATGCGCTGCTGCGCGATATTGGTATCACCCGCGCCGAGGCGCGGCGCGAGGCGGAAAAGCCGTTCTGGAAGCGTTAGGGGGAGGCGGCGGCGGTCACCCCGCCGCGTGCTGCGCCACCTTGCCCGGGGAGGCGTGGTGGGCCTCTTCGTGCGGGTCGCGCAGCACGTAGCCGCGGCCCCACACCGTCTCGATGTAGTTGTCGCCCTGGGTGGCCGCCGCCAGCTTCTTGCGCAGCTTGCAGACGAACACGTCGATGATCTTCAACTCCGGCTCGTCCATGCCGCCGTAGAGGTGGTTGAGGAACATCTCCTTGGTCAGCGTCGTGCCCTTGCGCAGGGACAGCAACTCCAGGATGCCGTATTCCTTGCCCGTAAGGTGCAGCGGCTGGCTGTCGACCTCCACCGTGCGGGTGTCGAGGTTCACGGTCAGGCGGCCGGTGCGGATGATGCTGTCCGAATGGCCCTTGGACCGGCGGACGATCGCCTGGATGCGGGCGATCAGTTCGCGCTTGTCGAACGGCTTGGTCAGATAGTCGTCGGCGCCGATGCCCAGGCCCTTGATCTTGTTGTCCAGTTCCGAGAGGCCGGAGAGGATCAGGATCGGCGTGGTCACGCGCGCGGCGCGCAGGCGCCGCAGGACTTCAAACCCTTCGATGTCCGGAAGCATCAGGTCGAGGATGATGATGTCGTAATCGTAGAGCTTACCGATCTCGAGGCCGTCTTCGCCCATGTCGGTGGAATCGACGATGTAGCCCTCCGACTGCAGCATCAGCTCGATGCTCTTGGCGACTGAGGTATCGTCTTCGACCAGCAGAACCCTCATGGCGTATTCCCGCGTTTGATGGTGCCTTCGTCCCAGAACCGACCGGCGGCAGCGGCACTTCCTTGAACAGATCGAGTGGCCTGTTTACACAGGTTAACAGACGATTCAGCTTAACGCCAGCGGCGAAAAAGGTTTCATTTAACGTTAATCATTCCGGTTGAATATGGCCCTGCGGAGGACGCAATCCCTATGTATTCCGAGGGCCGCCACCGCCCGCGATGCTTAACAGAGCCGATCCGCCGCCCACCCCCAGATTGGTCAGAGCCGCCGTGCCCGCCGACGTCGCCCGCCTTATCGAAGACATCGATGCCCTGCCGGAATTTCGCCGTTTCGGGCGGGTCACCGGTGTGCAGGGCCTGCTGGCCGAGGTCGGCGGCATCGAGAAGGAACTGTCGATCGGCGGCCGCTGCATCGTCGAGGCGCGCGACCGCCGCCGCATCCCGTGCGAGGTCGTGGGCTTCCGCCAGGGCCGGGCGCTTCTCATGCCGCTCGGCACGCTGGACGGTGTCGGCATCGGATGTCGTGCCGTGGTGTCCGACGGTCAACCGGCCGTCTATCCCACCGACGCATGGCTGGGCCGCGTCATCAACGCGCTGGGCGAGCCGGTGGACGGCAAGGGACCGCTGCCCAAGGGCACCTACGGCGTTCCGGTGCGCAACACGCCGCCGTCGGCGCACACGCGCGCCCGCGTGGGGCAGAAGCTCGACCTCGGCATCCGCGCCATCAACACCTTTCTCACCTGCTGCCGCGGCCAACGCATGGGCATCTTCGCCGGCTCGGGCGTCGGCAAGTCGTCGGTCATGTCGATGCTGGCCAAGTTCTCGGCGGCCGAGGTCGCGGTGATCGGCCTGATCGGCGAGCGCGGGCGCGAGCTGCAGGAGTTCATCACCGAGGACCTGGGGGAGGAGGGGCTGGCGCGCAGCGTCGTCGTCTGCGCCACCTCTGACGAGCCGCCGCTGATGCGCCGGCAGGCGGCCTACATGACGCTGGCCGTGTCGGAATACTTCCGCGACCAGGGCCGCGACGTGCTGTGCATGATGGACAGCGTCACCCGCTTCGCCATGGCCCAGCGCGAGATCGGCCTGTCGGCGGGCGAGCCGCCGACCACCAAGGGCTACCCGCCGACCGTCTTCGCCGAACTGCCGCGCCTTCTGGAGCGCGCCGGGCCGGGCGTCGTCGGGTCGGGCACCATCACCGGCCTGTTCACCGTGCTGGTGGAAGGCGACGACCACAACGAGCCGATCGCCGACGCCGTGCGCGGCATCCTGGACGGCCACATCGTGCTGGAACGCCAGATCGGCGAGCGCGGGCGCTATCCGGCCATCAACATCCTGCGCAGCGTGTCGCGCACCATGCCCGGCTGCAATTCGCAGAAGGAGAACGAGCTGGTGGGCGCCGCCCGCCAGCTTCTGGCGTCCTACGACAACATGGCCGAGATGATCCGGCTGGGCGCCTACCGCCGCGGTACCGACCAACAGGTCGACCTCGCCATCCACTACCAGCCGGCGCTGGAAGCCTTCCTCAAGCAGGGCAAGCGTGAGAGCACCGACTTGGCGACGGGCTACGCCATGCTTGCCGAGTACCTCGGGGTGCCCTGGCCGTGAACTCCCTCCAATCCGTCATCCGCCTGCACAAATGGCAGCTCGACGAGAAGCGCCGCGCGCTGACCGAGCTGCAGAACCTCGCCGACCGTCTGAAGGGCGAACTGGACCGTTTGAAGGAAGACGTGCAGCACGAGCAGGAGACGGCCCGCGGCAACGAGGAGGTGGCCTTCGGCTACGCCGCCTTCGCCCGCGCCGCCATCGAGCGCGGCCGGCGCCTGACCGAATCCATCGTGCAGGTGGAGGCGCAGATCGCCGTCGCCACGGACGCCATGGCCGAAGCCTATCAGGACCTGAAGCGCTTCGAGTTGGCGGAAGAGGAGCGCGTCAAGCGCGAGCGCGAGAAGCAGCGGCAGAAGGAGAACGCCAGGCTCGACGAGACCGCGCTCGTCGGCTTCCGCCGCCGCCAGCAGGAAGAGAACGCCGGGACCTGAACCGCCAGAGCGTTCGCTTACCCATAGGTTCGTTCAGGCATCTGTTCGATCAGACCGATCAGACGGCGAGCCACACGGCGACGCCGGTCAGGGTGCCAGCCACCGCGACGGCCAGCCCGGCCAGCACGCGCGTGCCGAAACGCAGCAGGTCGGCGGTTTCCTTGGCCAGACGATCCGGGTCCGGCACCCAACAGTTTGCTTCGTTCGTCGCGTGCATCGCTGTGGCCGTATTCCCAGACTTGTGTCTTCAAATGAACCTGTCTCTGAATATGCCGGTGATGGCCGCCGTCTCAATTGCGCTTTGGTAAAGGCGTGGTCGTATGCGTCAACGCTCCGGCCGGCCCGTTTGGCTGGCCCGAAGCACGGGCCGGCCGTCGTAGGGCCTACCGCTTCATCAGACCGGCGGCTTCCAGCGCCTTGTTGATGGTCGAATGGATGAAGCCGCCGAGGCCGCCGTCATGGTGTGGTTCGGCGGGGACGGCGAGTCCCTCGCGCGGGGCGGTGAATTCCGGCCGTGCCGCCCGTTGGCCCGCACGGACCAAGCCCCAGGACGCGGCGATGCGGTGCGTCGAGGACAGGCCGACGTCGAGCATGTAGGGGCCGGCCACGCCGCAGCGCTCCTCCCCCTCGCCGGGATGCAGTGGCACGCCGTGCGCCATGCCGGCGATGGCGTAGTGTTCGACCACCGGTTCGCCGTCCGCGTCATGCCAGGCACGGCGGGTGTGGCCGGGGCCGGCCTCCTCCAGCGTCGGGGTGGCGGACAGGCCGTGGACGTTCGTCCACTGCTTGACGATCTCGTCAGCGTTGCGGGGGATGACGGTGGTGTCGGCGCCACCGTGCCACACCGACACCCGCGGCCAGGGCCCGCGGTGCGGGGAGGCGGCGCGCACGCGCTCCCCCCAGTCTGCCGCCGGCCGGCCGGCGCCCTGGAACATGGCCTCGAACGCCTCCTGCACGTTGGACGCCGCGCCATAGGGAAGGCCGGCGACGATGGCGCCGCCGGCGAAGACCTCTGGATAGGTCGCCAGCATGACCGCCGTCATCGCCCCGCCGGCCGACAGGCCGGTGACATGGACGCGGCGGCGGTCCAGGCCGTGGTCGACGATCATCCGCTCGACCATCTCGCGGATCGACTGCGGCTCGCCCTGGCCGCGCGCGGTGTTGCCGGGCTCGAACCAGGTGAAGCAGAGATTGGCGTTGTTTTCCCGCTTCTGCTCGGGCAGCAGCACGGCGAAGCCGTGGCGGTCGGCGAGGGCGGACCAGCCGGTGCCGAGGTTGTACCCGGCGGCCGTCTGGGTGCAGCCGTGCAGCGCCACCACCAGCGGCGCGCCGGGCGGCAGGTCGGCCGGCACGTAGGCCAGCATGCGGAGATTGCCGGGGTTCGAGCCGAAGCCCGTCACCTCGACGAGGCGATCGGCGCCCGCGTCGCCGCCGGGTAGGTTCCCGGCCATGAGTTCCTTCCATTGGGCACGGTTGCGCGCGAGGTTGGCCGTCGTCTGACCGAGTCTGAGCACCGGGAACTCCCTATCCTTGCGTGCGATGATCGACGCTCCCCAACAGGGTGCGCCGCTTCATGCTGCATTGCAACATAGAAGGAGAACCCGATGCGGGCGGGATGGTTCCTTGCTTACTTTTCCTTGCGCACCGGCTCGACATTCTCCGCACCGGTGCGGGTGCCGCCGAAGCGGTCGGCGCCCTTGGCGTCCGGGGCGTCGGGCTTCTTGTGGTTGCCGGTGTTCTGCTGGTCGTCGGTGTGCTTGACGGTCTGTTCCGTGTGCGGCTGTTTCATGGCGGGTCTCCGATGCGGCTGTCGTCCGCTTTCAACCGGCCGCGCCTCACAGCCGTTCCAGCCGGGCGAAGACGTGCGGGTTGTCCCAGCCGGGCTGGCGGTCCTCGACGACGACGCGGTGCGATACGGGATCGGCACCTTCGGCGCGCACCTCGGCCCAGCGCGGCACCAGCTCGTTGTTGACGTCGTCGAGCACGGCGAGCGCCAGGGCCTCAAGCCCGCCCGGCAGGTCGGCCAGGGCGCCCAGGTAGGCGGCGAAGCCCGTCGGCTCCGCCACCCAGCGGTCGGGCACGTAGCGGATTTCAAGCCGGATGCCCGGCCGCGGCTCGCCGGCCAGCACGATCAGGTAGTCGTGGCGGGCGCCGGGATTGGCGACGGTGGTCAGGCGCTCGCGGCGGTGCATGGGCGGGGGCACGGGGGACGGCATGGGCGCGCTCACGCCGTCACGCCCAGCGTCGCGCGGCCGGCGCGAGCGAGCTTGACCCAGCCGCGCGGCCCGGCGTGGAAGGAGATGCCGCCGCCGTAGCCGACGGCACCGACGCTGTCGGCGAAGACCTGCGTCAACTCGGCGCGCAACTCGGCCGGCAGGGCGCCCTGGCTGCGCAGGATCAGGTCGAAGCGGCGGTCGCGCACCAGCCCGTCGAGCTGCATGGGGCCGAGGCGGCTCAGCTCCACGTCGATCAGGAAGCGGCTGCCGGTCTCGCGCTCGCCGTCGGCGTTGCCCTCCTCGTCGCCGTGCAGCGGGTGGACGTGCACGCGCACGGGGTGGATCGCCTGCCCGTCGAACATCGGCACGGTGTAGGGCCGCCAGTCGCCGGGCAGCGGGTCGGCCGCCTGACGCTGCATGTTGCGGAACTCCTCCTCCAACTGCTTGAGAAGGTCGCCGCGGCCGGACTTCTCCAGCGCCGAGGTCGCCTCATCGCCCAGCCAGCCGCGCGCATCGCCGCCGCGCACCGCCGACAGGAAGAAGCTCAACGCGGCGCCCAGCTTGCGGTTGGGCTGTGGCAGCACGGTGTTGAGCACGCTCTGCGCGAGCGCCCGGTCGGCGCCCGCCAGCGCCACCATCACCTGCCGCAGCGTTGGCCAGTCGCGGGCGGCGGTGATCAACTCGGGCTCGCCGGGCGGCGCGGCGGGTACAGCGGCGGCGCGGTCGGTGACAGCGGCGGTGACCTGCGTGCCGGTCGGCAGGCTGGCCTGCGTGTTCAGCGCCAGCATGCCCTGGCGCGTGGCCAGCACCGGCTGCCCTTGCGGCGTGCTACCGGCGATGGTGCCGCTCAGCACCGGGGCACCCGGCGGCGCCTCGGCCGTCTCCGGCGCCGGAGTGGTGCCCGGCGGGGTGGATAGCTCGGGAGCTGGCAGACCGGCGGGCAGCTTCACGCTGAGGATCTTGAGGGCCAGAGTCCCGCCCTGCGCCAGCACCGGCGGCGCGCCCGTGCCCGTGGCCGCAGCGGTCTGCGCCGGAGTGCCGGAGGGCGCGGGCATGGTTGGCGTCTCGGCACCGGGGTGCGCGGCATCGCCGCCCAGGGTCACCGGTGTGCCGAACGTGGCGCTGCCGCCGGAGGGCAGGGCGCCGCCGGCCGGCGCCGGGGTGGTGGCCGGGTTGGTGGCGGTACCCGTGGCCGGTGTCGAGGCCGGACCCGCAGGCTTGCCGGTGGTAGGGGCAGGCGTCGGCGGCGGAGCGGCGCCGGCCGCCGGGTTTGGAAGCGAGGCTGGCGCGGGAGTGGCGGCCGGCTGTGCTGGAAAGCCCGGCGGGGGGGCTGGCGGGGGAGCCGGCTGTCCGCCCGGCGGCGCGGGTGGACGCGGGGCGGCGGCGAGCACCTGGGCGGGCACCAGGGCGCCGGGCAGCAGCGGCTGCGCCGCCGCCGCGTTCGGAGCCGCAACGGAGGTGCCGGCCGGCGTTGCGGCACCGGTCAGCAGCGTGGTCAGCAGCACCGCTGGCTGCGCTGCCGTCGGCGGCACGGTCACGGAGGCCGCCGGTGTCCCCGTCGGCGCGTTGGCAAGCACCAGCGCGCGGGGCGCCGGCTGGCCGGGGGCTATCTGCAGGGTGACGGGCTTGTCGGCGGGCAGCGGCACGGGGCTCTTGAGCAGCACCTCGCCGGCCTGGGTGCGTACGCGGGTAAGGCCCTCGGGCGTCTCCCCGGCGACGGTGCCGGTCAGCACCACCGGGCGCGGCAGGTCCTGGAGGCGTTCGGGCAGCTTGGCGACGCTCGCCTCGGCCAGCGCCGCCCCGGCCGCCGGTGCGGCCGGCGCGGCCGGCGGGCCGGAAACCGGCGGAGGAACGCCGCCGCCCATGGCCGCGCGCCCTCCGCTATTCCTTGGGCGTGCTGAACAGCCGCTTGGCCAACGAGCTGACGTCGTTGGCCGCGTCGCTGGCGGGCGAGCGGGTGAGCAGCGGAACCTGGTTGCGGATGGCGTCGCGCACCTTCATGTCGCGGCGGATGATGCCGGCCAGCGGCGGCGTGAACTTCAGGAAGTTCTGGCAGGCCTTCAGGATGGTGCCGTAGGTGCGCTCCCCCTCCTTCAGCGTCTGCGCGGCGTTGACCACGACGCGCAGGTCAGCCTGCGGGTTGGTGGCGTGCGTCAGCTTGATGAAGGCGTAGGCGTCGGTCAGCGACGTCGGCTCATCGGTGGTGACGACCAGCGTCGTGCCGGCCGGGCCGCACAGCGTGCGCACGGTGCGGTCGACGCCCGCACCCATGTCCATGATGACCCAGTCGTAGCTGCGCGCCAGCTCCAGCAGGTCGTTGCGCAGGGAAGAGAGCTGCTGACTGGGTAGCGTCGCCAGCGAGCCGGAGCCGGACCGTCCGGCGATGATGTCGAAGCCACCGTCGGGGAAGCGCTGCGCCGCGCGCTTCAGCGTGACCGAACCGTCCATCACCTGGCCCAGGTCGTGCTTGGGCGCGAAGCCCAGTTGGATGTCGACGTTTGCGAGCCCGAGGTCGCCGTCGAACAGCAGCGTGTTCTTGCCCATCTTCGCCAGCGAATGCGCCAGCGTGATGGAGAACCATGTCTTGCCGACGCCGCCTTTGCCGCTGGCCACGGCGATGACGTTCGCGCCGCGCAGCGGGCGGACCTTGGTCATGGCGGGAGCCGAGAAAACGGGTTCGGTCATGGAAGGGTCCTCGAGGACGGGGAACTCATGGCGTGGGCTGCGGCGGCCGCCTTGGGCTTGGCCGCCTTGGGTGCGGCCTTCTCCTGGCCGGGCATCATCAGGCGCGCGAGCGCCACGGGGTTGAGGGACGTCAGCCCCTCGGCGACCTTGGCGGCGATGGAACCGTCGCAGAAGGCCAGCCGCGCGCGGTGCGCGGCGAACAGCAGGCTGCCCAGGCGGCGGGCGATGTCCAGGCGGGTGACCAGCATGCGCTTGGCCCCCAGCTTGCGGAAGGCGAGGCCGGTCTCGGCCGCCTCCACCGCGTCGATGCCGGCCGGCAGCACCAGCACCGGTTCCACCTCTCCGGCCCCCAGCAGTGCGCGCAGCTCGGCCATCTCCTGATCATCGAACGGGTTGCGCCCGGCGGTGTCGACCAGCACGAGGTCCATGCCCCGGCTCATCTCCAGGGCACCGCCCAGCGCCTCCGGGTCGTCCACCCGGTGCAGCTTGATCTTCATCAGGCGCATGAAGCCCGACAACTGCTCCACGCCGCCGGCGCGCACCGTGTCGGTGGTGATAACGGCGACGGAGCGCTTCTTGAACACCGCGCGCGCCGCCATCTTGGCGATGGTCAGCGTCTTGCCGCCGCCCGGCGGGCCCACGAAGACCAGCGGCTTGGCCGGGCCGCGGGCGGTGCCGTCGGGCAGCGGGTGGAAGTTGAACAGCGCGTCCAGCGCGGCACCCAGGGCCAGCGTCGCGTCCTCGGTGTCCAGGCCGGCGGCGGCGTCGATCAGCTGTTCGGCCAGCGCCGCCGGCACGCCGTGGCGGTGCAGCGCGTCGGCCACCAGCTCGCCCACGTCCACTTCCGGCTCGACCGGCTTGGGCAGGACGCGCGGGGCGGATGGGGCGTACTGGTCGTCCTCCTCCACCGCGGCGGTGACGCGCACGCCACCGCCTTCCTCCTCGCGGGTGGCCACGATGATGGCGTCGTCGCCCAGCGCCTGCCGGACGGCCTTCATGGCCTCCGACATGGTCTTGGCGTGGAAGGATTTCAGCCGCATCTAACGGGCTCCTTCCAGGGGCGGGCGGGGTGGGCGGACGTCATCAGATCTGCCCCAGCGTCTTGATCTTCGCCTTGGGGTGGATCTCGTTCTGCGACATCACGACCGTGGACGGCCGGAAGCGCTCCACGATCGAGCGCACGAAGGGCCGGATCAGCGGGCTGGTCAGCAGGACTGGAGTCTCACCCATCATGGCATGCCGCTCGAAGGTCTGTCGCACCGACGTGATGAATTGCTGCAAGCGGCTGGGAGCCATGGTCAGCTGGCGATCGTCGCCATCGCCGACCAG
>Ga0196970_1000568_pt1 | contig 40587 bp, 71 predicted proteins | sample S1v_513CmetaG_FD_148672 | JGI IMG/M metagenome (GOLD analysis project Ga0196970, IMG submission 148672) | Soil microbial communities from Anza Borrego desert, Southern California, United States - S1+v_5-13C | ecosystem: Environmental > Terrestrial > Soil > Desert | place: USA: California... | reverse complement strand
GCGCGGTGATGTCACGGGCTTGTTGAAGGCGCGCGACGGGATCGTTGAGGGCTGGCGGGGGCTCTCACTTGCCCAAAGAAAAAGGGCGGCTCCGAAGAACCGCCCTTGCTGTTGCGCTATGGAGTGGGGGCTATGCGGCCTCCGGCTCCTTCAACTCGTCATAGTTCAGGCCGAACAGTTCCGCCAATTCCCTGGCAGCCCTCTCGCCCCATGTCTCTCGGCACTCAGCGACCAGCCGTTCCGTCTCAGTCATTGGCCACGTCCGTCTGAAGCGCCGGTACCAGAGAGGCGGCCCAGAACAACTGGCGGACTGGGGTGCCGTTGGAGTGCTTCTTGCCGGTGTCCTTCCAGATGGCGAAGGGCTGCCCCTTGGCGGTCGGCTCCCAATAGGCCCGGCCCCGGGAGTCGCGCTTGCCGACCTGATAGCCGCGTTCCGAAAGAAGCTGGTTCATGGCGATGGCGGACTTCACCTTCATCTCTTCCGCCAGCATCGTGACCGTGAGGTCCTTTGCCTGCTGCGGCGCGACCAGGGCCTTGATGCCGAGTGCCTCCAGAGGGTCGATGCCCACCTCGGAAACGACAGCCCGATTCGCGGCAAGCGCCGATTGGTTGCGATCACATCCGATCAGCCGGGCAATGCCGTAGTAGCTGCGGAAGACCCCCGCCACCTCCTTGGCGGTGCCGATCCGCGTTACCTTTGCGGGCGCGCCCTCGAAGTAGGCGTCTTCCAGTTTCTCGAACACCTCCCAGGCTTCGTCGGTGTCGAGAATCTTTGCGTGCCGCGCCGCGCCTTTGGCTGTCCAGAGGATGAGATGGCGGGCGTGCGGGTCCACTAACCCGATATTGTCGGGGTAGTTCTTGAAGGCCCGCAACTCGGCTCCCACCACCCGGTAGAAGTGCTTTCCCTCCTCAAACCGTTCAGCGTGGTTGGAGAAGTTGTCTTGGATGTGCTTGCTGCCAGCGCCGTAAGCCGCCGCCAGTGTCGCGGTGGTCACGACTCGGTGCCCCTTGTAGGTCACCTCGGGGATGCGCTCGACGGCGAACGATTGGCAGTTGCCAACAGAGTCGAGGGTGGGCAAAGTCGGATCAGGCATCTTTCCTCGCTGCTTGAGGGTGGATGTTAGAGCCCCTCGCGGATGTAGAGTCCGTCCGGGGATCGAGAGAGGCGCGGCGGCGGGATATCTGGCCTAGGAACCTTCGTCCCGCTCGCCGGCCTGGCCCCGCTTTTCAGCGGCGGCACTTCCCATTGTCGTAACGGATTACTCCGCGCGCAAGCCGCTCAGTCGCCGGCGCGCACGAATTTTGGTCATCGATCTCTCGGCGTTAAGCCGTCGATCAGCGACGCCCGTGCGATCCGCCCCTGCATGAAGGCCCGGTGATCTTCCCAGGCGCCTTTGCAGTGCCCGGGGCCGTTCAGTGGCAGGCGATCGATCCAGGTAACCAGCCGTGCGCCAGTGGCCCGCTCGTGCTCTGTATCGCCATAGCGGGCCATCCACCACGCCTCCGCGGAAGTCGTGAATCGGGGCGTGCGGCCGAGGATGATGGCGTTGAGCAGGCGGGAGAGAGTGGAGCCGACCGCGCGCAGCCAGCCCATGGCTACGCCCTCGGCCAGGCGGCCATGATGGCGTCCTGTTCCGCTTGGGTGATGTAGGTCTCATCAACCGAGGCGATCAGAGCAAAGACTCCGGGCATGTCGGCGGGGTCCACGTCGCGGCAGGAGTTCACCCGGCGCTGTAGCTTCTTCAGGCGGTTGTCGTCCCAGATTTCTTCGAAGCGGGTTTCCCCGATCACGTCCGAAATCAGGGTGATTGCCTGAAACCCGGAGAGCATCTTGCGCGGGTGGAGAGCGTCCAGCTCCTCCGTGGTCAGGTCGGACACGGTGTAGGTGACCTCGGTGGACTCCTCCGTCACCGCGTCCTGGACCCGCTTCTGGGTGGCGGGATCGTAGGACGGCGGGTCGTTCTTGAGCAGCCGGCCCTTGTTGGGATGCAGCTCGGGCGGCTCGCCATCAAATTGATACGACGCGACGAATGCCGCGCCCTTGTATAGGTCGTAGCGCATTGATTGCCTCTGGTGGTAGAAAGCCGGACAATTTCGGGGGTGGCAGATGGGAGAAGCTGAAGTAGATGCCTCGGCTGGCGCGGGCGCCGTTGTCGCCGCCCTGCGGCAGCACCACCTGGCGGTAGTGCGTAATGCGTTCTCGGCATCCCACCGGCTCCTGGTCGAGCTTCGGGACGCTATCGAAGTGGCCGATCACTTCGCCTGTACCTACGCGAACAGCCCAGGCAGGCTCGGGAAGAACTCGGCCCTTTCACGCTTCGGTGAACTGGACTTCCTGCGACGCTCGCCGGCCTTCCCTATTCAGCACGTCCCCTTGGCCGTGTCGGCATTAGACCTCATGTTCCGGTCATCGCCTGTGGTGCTTCGCACTATCGGGCAGGTTGTGGCGCCAAGGTTCTCCTACCACTCCGGATGGGCTCGTCCGGAGAATAGCGCTACGAGCCCCCGGAGGACTGAGTGGCTTTGGCATCAAGACCGACAGTTCCACCGAGGCGAAGACCTGACCATTTGGATACCCCTCACTCCGTGCGGCCACACAGCGCCCGCCATCGAGTTTCTTGTTTCTCAAACGGCAGCCATCTTGCCGCCAAGCGCGGATGGCTGGTCCATATCTACAGATTCCCTGGAGGGAGCTGGCGAATTATTCGCCCCCGCGTTTGAAGTGGGGGACTGCGCAATCTTCGACGGTTATGCGATTCACCGGACGAATGCGTCCGCCGAGATGACGGACCCCAGGACGAGCGTTGACATTCGGGTGACCGCCGTCAACTGACCGGATATGATGTCGCCGGGCTTATCAAGGTGCGGGACGCACCGCGCGTGATCCGCATCATGGTCATTTGGCCGGTCATGTAATTGCCAACACCGTCGATCCCGCCCCAATCCCAATTGCCGGAGAAGTCCGGGACGGAGATGCTTGCTGTTGCCGTGTTCTCCGACCCTGAGTTGACCTTAACCGCCCATTCGTTTCCGGTGCGGCGCGTGATCCCGAGGTAGTTCCAAGAACTGGTCGTGAGCGCCGTCGTCCCTGTGATTGACACCAAGTTGGAGCCGCCGCTCGTGACCTGGAAAACCGGGAAGTCGGTCGTGTTGAGATAGCAGGTGATGTTGTTCGAGAGGTCCGGGCCTTGGAAGAACACCTGACGGTTGGTTGAGGTGGCGGTCGGTCGCACCATCACCTCAATCGTGAGAAGGTCCGTCCCGAACGCCCAGGAGGATGAATCTCCGAGCCGGACGAAATCAGCCCCGCCATCAAGCGCGAAACTCTTGATGTCACCGAAAGGTGTTGTACTGGAGAGGGCCGCATCGCCCACGAGCGTGACCGCCTTGCCTGTCTCGTCTGTGGTGTAGCTCGACGCACCGGCGCCCGGCTGCAAGAGCGCCACGACAAATGACCAGAGCGGGTCAGTCGGCCCGCCGCCCGGCGCCATATAGAACGGCCCGAAGGGTGAGATGATCATGCGTCGTTCGCCCCGTTGATCTTGCAGCGGACCAGGACGCCAAGCAGCTTTGCATCCGCGTTGAGGGTGTCGGAGCCGTCCGAGGTGTTCCGCTTGATCTCAAGGGACACCCAGTCGCCCGCGGCCGGCGTGCCGGCTATCGTGATGGCCGAGGATTCGGGGCCGACGTGAATGTCACCCGTCGCAATCAGTGTGTCCGTGCTCGTCTGTTCTGTGCCGTAAGCAGTGTCGATGGCATCGTCATTGGACAGCGCGACACCGCGGAGCGCCCAGACCACGCCACCGGAGCCGCTGGATGCTGTCCAGTACGGGACAAAGGTAATCGTCCCCTCGTCCCAGCTCTTTGGGAACACGATTTGCGCCTGGGCGCCTTCCGACGTGGTCTGGTCGAAGTCCAGCGTCTTCGTCATCACGTCGTTTGTCGTGCTCTCAGACGTGCTGGGAGAGGCACCGTTGGTTGTGCGGGGGGTAAACCCTGCGGCAGGCAACCAGAACTCGTGGGTGCCCTGGTAGATGCCCGCGCCGATGGCTGACAGGTTCCAATAGGTGCCGTCGTATCGCACCTCGTAGAGGCGCCCACTGACGATCTCGCCCCCGACCAGGGCGGCGCCGTTGATCCGCACATCCGTCGCCGTGAGGCCGGATACCGCGATAGTCGTCGCCGCGGTGTTCGTCGCCTCTGCGAGAAAGCAGAAGCGGTTGCCCGCCACCATCGCCGTGATCGCGGGCGTCGGGGTCAGGGTGATGGCGTTGCCCGTCCCGCCCACACCGGACGCGGCGACGAACACCAGGGCCTCGTCCTGGATTTGCCCGGCGGCTGCGTAGTGGGTGCGAGCAGAAGCGTTCCCAACCCCAGTGTGCTTGAAGGTGGACATAGGGAGGTCGGCCGTGATGGTCGTCTGCCCGTCTTTGGTGATGCAGGTAGACAGGCCGGTGGCGAAGCCGTCCATCTCCGTGTCCACCCTGGACGCGGTGATCTTGATGGCGTTCGCCTTGTCGGTGACCCAGTTGTAGACACGGTTGAACGTGCCCGATCCGTTGAAGGCCATCGGGAGGACTCCGTTGGTGGAATTTGGGTGTGCTTTTCCACCGCCCCTATCGGTTGGGGCTGTGGTAGTGTCGGGGTATGACAGATGACGAGATGTGGCGCGGATTGCTGGCTGGCGCTGCCGCCGCGGCTATCCCCTCACTGATTGGATTGTGCAAGCATCTGTGCAATCGCTACAGAGGCCGGCACGCCGCCGCGCCTGACGCCCTCTGCGACGGGGCCGGCGACGCTCGGCCGCTGGGTCAGGAGAGCGGCGGCCAGGCGCTGCCCTACCGAGGTGTATGGAAGCGCCGCGGCGCCTACCCCCATGGGGATAAGTGGATTGACCATGCCGAGGCCGCCGGCCCCGAGCGCTCCGGCGAAGATGCGGCCGGGAGTCCCGCTGTCCGGGTATGCCTGCCCAAGAACGTCAACCGCCGCGTCTGATAAGTCTTGCCCGAGAGCCGTGCCCCTGGCAAACGCGTCCTTCCCCTTACTCTTATCGCCAGCGCGTACGGCGGCCTGGAGTTGGGCGGGGGAGAAGACGCCGTCAGTCGCCCCGGTGCGCCCCGCCGCATCCCGGATGCGAGCATACTCCGCCCATGCCCTGTTGATCTTCGCCAGTTCACCAGCGAACTCCGGGTTGCTGCGGTCCAGGTTCTGTCGTAGCGCGCCTAGGACATCATCCAGGGCCTCGCCCATCCGGTTCACATCATAGCGAGGGTCAGCCTTCATCTTGCTCGCAACGCGGGCAAACTCGCTCTCAATGCCTTTGAAGGTGTTCCCGTCGATCACCCCCCCTGTTTCCCGAAGCCGGTTCGTCACCTGCTGCTCAAAGAAGTCCCGGGCCTGTTGCTTCACCGCATCAGGGACCATTGCGGCACGTCCAAGGGCTGACTCCACCTCAGACAATAGCTGATCATCCGGAACCAGCTTCAGCTTTGGCAGGAGTTTGTCGTAGGCGCCCTGGATCGTTCGCTTGACCTCCTCCACGCCCTCGCGACCAACGGCGCCGGACGCTTTGGTGCCGATGTTGTCCAAGGCGCTGTCATAGGCGGCTCGGTTCAAGTCCTGAACGGCCCGGCGCTGCGAGTTCTTGATTAGGTCCCCGAGCACCGGAACGCTCGTCAACTTCTCTTCTGCGCGCTGCCAGCCACCGCGGAGGATTTGACCCGGGGTCGGGGTGATCCCCCGCTCCATCAGAGCTTTGACCACCTTGTCGGTCTGTGGCTGGACCACGCGGGACGCGCCATAGGCGAGAGGTCCGCCGACGAGCCCCCCAGCGACATTTATGCCGACCTGCTTGCCCTTCTCCTTCCAGAAGTCCTCGCCACCGTTCGTGACGGGCGACAGGAGGCCGGACAGGGCGCCAGTTCCAATGCCAATGCCAGTGGCCTGGCCGATGGTTGCGGGCACCGGGGCCATGGCCATCAACGGGGCTGTCCCCGCCACCTGGCCGCCCAAGCGATCCCAGTCAATGCCCTCGTCACCTTCCACCTTGCGGCGGGCCTGATAGTTGGCCTCATCCTGCTTCAGTTGCTGGTCGAATTCCGCGGACGACACGCCCATCGGCCCGACGCCATCCATTCCTGGCATGAAGCCCATGGTGAATGCGTTCATCCCCTCCATGTTGGAGGGCAGGCGCGCTCCAATCTGAGTCGCCGCGACAGCGGGGTCCATCAAGCCCTGCGCAAACCCGGAGCTGGCCTTGCTTGGGTCGCCCACCGGGGCGGGCGCGATGCCCAGAGCCGCTAAGATTTGCTCATCCGCCATCTCAGCAACTGGCGGGGCCACAGGCGCGGTGCGCGGGCCCGCTTGCTGCTGGCCGAGCATGCGGAGGAGTTCGTCGTCGGAGAGGCCGGAGAGGTCTGTCATTGGATCAGCCCCCGCCGCCGGGCCTCCTCTTCGAGGGCGATCCGTTCAGGGGTTGTTGCCTCTGGCGATCGCCCAGCAGCAGAGCCGGACTGCCGGATCAAGTTTTCCTCGACCTGCTTACGGTTGGCCGCCTTCTGAGCGATGACCTCCGGGCTGTCACCGTGCTGCGGAAAGTAGTTGGCGATCTCCGCCGCCATTTCGTCCGTGCCAATGACCGCGCCGGATTCCTTCCGGAGGTTCGCGCGAACCCAGTTGTCAGCGGCCTGCCAATACCTCTGGGCATCGGCCGACATTGCGGAGTTAGCACCCGACCACCGGGCCAGGGATGTCACCGCGCCAGCGGGATTGAAGCCCTTGGTCTGCTCCAGCTGGTCGATGATCTGCCGGGCGTTGGTCATCCGCTCGGCAAAGCCCGCCGCTGCCCTCTGTGTGTCGGTCGGCTTGTCGCCGGTTGCCTTGGCAGCCGCTTCGGCTTGCGCGCGCGTGGCCCCAACCGGCAAGCCCGGTACGCCCGCGGGAGCCGGGGACAGGGCCACGTCGCTCTTGGCCGTTTCATTGGCCGCCGTGATCTGCGGCTGATACGTCAGGTTGCTTTGGTTCTGTGCGTCCTGCGTCGCGCCGGCAATGCGAGGCTTGAAGCTCAGGTCTGAGGCATTCTGTGCGTCCTGCACGAGCCCAGCCCGGCCTGCCAGGATTGGGTTCAGCGCAGCCTCAATCTGCGGTTTGTAGTTCAGCTCGGACTGGTTGCGCGCGTCCGTTTCGCCCCGGGCGCGCTCGATCAAAGCCGGGTTCTTGGCGGCTTCCGTCTGTCCCGCAATCCGCGGGTCAAACTGCAGGTCTATGCCCTTCTTGCCGCCGTATTCCTGCAGCGCCGCCTGGGTCTCCATCTGCTTCTGGAGGCCCGACAGCCGCATTTGCGAGCCCATCTGCTGCACCTCCGGCATGGAGGAGCCGAGCAGCGCCGCGACGACAGAGTCATTGGTCGGCTGGCTGACCGTCCCGGTGCCGGCGCGAGGCCCGGCAACGGTCGGATCGGGGGCTGTCTGGGGGGAGAACGCGGCGGCGAGTTCGCGCGCAATGGCGGACTGCTTTCCCCGCTCATCCTCATCCGCTCGGTGGGCCATGTACCCGCCCACGCCGGCCTGGAGCGCCCGCGCCAGCCCCTCCAGCGGCCCGGAAACGGGCGCCGTGTTCGCCCCGGTTTCCAGGAGCATCTGGGCCATCCGGCGCTTGTAAAGCTCGGAGAGGTCGGTGCGCCCGCTCTTCTGCGGGAGGAAGCCGAGTCCTGATTGCATCGCTCAACCCCTTACTTGAAGCCGCCGTAGGCCCAGCCGCCCAGCGCCGCGCCACCCAGCCCGAACAGGCTGCCCATCATCGAGCTTTGCTGCTGTGCCCGCATTTGGGCGTTCTGCAGCGCGCCGGAGTAGTTGTTGTAGACCGCGCCCTGATAGTCCCCGGGCTGTGCCTGCACGCCCTGGGGGGCTGGGATCGTGGCCTGTGGCATGCCGACCTGGGTGAGCCCCAGCAGGGCCGACAGCTGGTTGATGGGCTGGTTCTGCACGTAGGCCCGCTCTTGCAGACCTTGGGACCGGGCCGCGTTCGCCAGCTGCGCGTCCGACAGCCGGAGCCCGAACAGGGTGGCAAGTTCGTTCACCCCCTGGCCCGTCACACCAAGCCGCAGGTCGTTTTCCTGCCGCGCCAGGTCGTCCATCTCGGAGTTCCACCGCGCCGACCCGGGCGTCACGCCCTGGTTGATCAGCTGGGCTTCCTTCTCGGCCCGGCGCTGCTGCAGCTGCGGATTGAGCCGGCCGAACAGGGCCGCTTCGGTCTTGTTCCGCTCCTGGTTGAGAGCGAAGGTGTCGTCCGGCTTCTCGCCCAGCTGGACCAGATAGTCAGGGTCCACCCCGGCGGAGCGGAGGTTGGCGATGTACCCCTGTCTCACGGACTCCGGCTGCTGTTTCAGCCAATTCTCAAAATTGCCGCCGCCGAATTCCCCCTGGAACCCGGCCTGCCGACGCAGCTGATCGAAAGTGCCTTTGTCCAGCCCCACGTTGGGATCAATCTGGCCGTTCGCCAGCGCCGCATTCCCGCCCAGCGTGTTGCCGAGGATCGACGTGACGAGCGGGTTCAGGCCAGTCAGGTCCAGCGGCGTGGAGAGGGCGGTGTTGATGCGCCCAAGCTGGCCTTCCGCGGTGTCGAACAGCTTGCCCGTGAGCTGCTGTTCCTTGTCGTAGATGGCCTTCTGCGCCGGGTCCATCTCGGTCACCCGGCGGTAGCGGTTGGCCACCGTTGACGGGTCGGGAAGCGTCGCGGTCAGCTGGTCGATATAGTCCGGGTCCGCGCCCGCGGCGATCAGCTTGTTGATGTAATCGACCCGGGTGTCGTAGGCGGAGTTCTTCAGGTACTCCTCAAACTTCCCGCCCCCGAAGGCGCCCTGATAGCCCGTGCCGCGACGCAGGTCGTCAAACTGGGTCTTGCCGCCGGTCAGGCCGACATATTGGTCAATGACCCCGTTCGCGAGGGACGGCGTGCCGGTCCAGGTCCGGCCCTCGTTCTTACCGCTGGTGTTGTAGTGCTCCCACGCGAACTGGTCGGCCGTTTTGTTCCCGAGCGCCGGCTTGTTCGTGTTGTAGGCGTCCATCACGTCGGAATACCGGGTGAGGTAGTCCTGCCCACCAGTCCCGGTGCGCAGTTTGTCGAGACCGTCCGTGTTGACCTTCGGCGCGGCGATTGGCTGATACGTGACCCTGTAGCCTGGCCCCACCTCATCAAACATGTTGATGTTGCGGTTGAACAGGGCAGTGTCCTTGTTGACTTCGCCCTGAATTTCCGAGGTCACCTTCGGGTCGGGCGCGGCCGGCGCCTTGTAGCTCTTTCCCACGGGCCTACTCCTTCAGCCAGCGGCACTCAGACCGCAACATGCCGTAAATCATCGCGTCCTCCTGGCCGAAGCCCTGCCGGACGACGCCCTCCAGCTTGAATCCGAAGTGCTCCACGAAGCGGCGAGACCGCTTGTTCTTCCGCGCCACTACCGCCGTGATGCGGTGGCAGCCAAGCTGCTTGAACGGATAGTTCAGTAGCTCCGTCAGGATGCGCGGGCGCAGCCACATGGCCGAGTCCGCGGCCATGGTCACTTCTATGTTCCCGCCCGGCTGCGTTGGGCTGTAGGCGTGCCAGACGATCCCCGCGACGATCACGCTTCCGCGGGCCACTCCAACCGCCACGGATGGGCCAAATCCGGTCAGGTACGGGACGCGCGCCGCCACCCAGGCGCATACCGCCTGGTCAAGGCCGTAGACGCACTGCATCAGAAAACGCCGCCGGGCTCGTAAATCACATCGAAGGCGGCGAGAGCGATGTCCGCAGAGTCGCTCGATATGCGGAGCCGCACCGCCGCGCACACCCCAAGCCCCACAACCCCGGTCCATGCCTGGGTGATGTCCGCAGACCCACCCCAGAACACATCGTCCCAGTCCTCTTCGTCCCAGAAGGGGCCGGATGTGCCGGCGGTACTCGGAACCGCGGTGGGGTAGCGATCCTCGAAGTTGACATTGAGTTCCACGGCCGGGGACACCTCGGCGTCAGAGGTGATGATCGGCTTGACCAGCTTGAACTGCTTCAGCTGCCCCCGCTTGCCGAAGTAGTTGAAGGCGGTCTTGATATTGCCTTCCCGCACCGCCCCGTCATCGTCAAAGCCATCGTCCGCCAGGTAGACCTTGCCGCTGTTGCCCCCGAAATAGAGCATGTCGTTGAGGATTTCCCAGCAGTTGGCGTTGATGCCGGTGAACTTGCACCACGCACCCGTCAGGATGTTCATGACGTACTGATGCGCCGTCTGCGTCTCGGCGACAGGGATATTGAACAGCGCCCAGTTGCCGCGGGGGTAGCCGATGGCCTGCCAGCCGAAATTGTCCTTGTAGAGCCTGCCGGCCTCGTTGGCAGCGTTCTTGATCCGGTTGGACAGGCTGACCTTTTCCACTGCCGCCCGGTCCACCTGCAGCACCGAGGACAGCGGCACGAAGCCGTCGACCGTGATGACACCCAGGTCGCCGCCCACCTTCAGCAGGGACCGCCGGCCGATCGGCGCGCCGATGTCGTACCGGCCGACCAGCGACCAGTCCGACGCTCCTGGGTCGAGGCCCTGATACACCGCCACCTCGCCTTCCGAGGTGATGAATACGGCCATGTCGTCCAAGCCGTCGCCGCCGTCCACCGACCAAGACCCGAAGGTCATGAGGTGACCCCCGCGGCGGAACACCGCCTCCATGGGAAACTCTGTTGCTGCACCCGAGATGGCTGCGGAGCCGAGGTACCACACGGACAGAGTGTTCTTTTTGATGAAGTACAGGCGCCGCTTATGGGCCATCACGTGGATGAGGTCGGCCGAGGTCACGCCCGTGATCGAGGGGGTGGACCAAGCCGACCCGTTATAGTTCCGCACCGAATCCGCGCCATTGGCGATGACCAGGTACGACCCGCCACCCGCTCCGAAGTTGATGTGCTGCCAGCGGTTATTGGTCAGGGAGGTGACCGCAGCGGAGCCAACGGCGCCGGAAGCCGTCACGTCGTAAATCTCGTTGTTGGCCGCGGCGAACATCTTGGAGGATGTCCCGCCGTTCCATGTCATGAGGCTTTCGACGGCCCCGGTCATGCCGGTCACATGCGAGGAAAATCCACGCCGGAGCCGCACCTGTCCCGGCTCGGGGAAGAAGTTCTCCAGGACGATGGCCCGCGCCGGTCGCATGTCCGCCTGCGCGGAGATGGCGTCCCAGCCCTCGACGGGCGCCGGGATCGATGTTGCGACCGACGCGGTTCGCTGAGAGACCCGGCGGAGCTGCATCAGAGGCTCCAGTTGCCTTCCTGGACACCCGGATACCGGGGCCGGTCGTAGCTGGTCTCGTTTGACATGGAGATGAGCGTCTTGGCGCCGTCCCTCGCAATAACCTGGGCGGCCTGCATCTCGAAGGTGTTGAACGCCTCCGCGTAATCCAGTCCGTTGGACTGGCGGAACCGCCACACGAGGTCGAGCGTCAGCAGCTCCTCATCGAGCAGCGCAACGTCGTCATCCGCCTCCCACGCCAGCGCGTCACCGTCGCCGTCCGCGTCGGTGTCCACCCAGTAGGACGAGATGTACTCGTAGGCGTAGGTGTCACTTGCCGGCGGGGTGGGCAGCAGCAGGATGGCGTCACCGCGGATGCGGAAGCTGTCGTACAGGACGGTGGCGATGATGGATTTCTGCGCCTGCCACTGCTGCGGCGTGAGGGGGCCCACCACCTGCCGCTTGCGGGTCCGGTTAAAGAACGTGTCGTTGATGATCCGGTCGAAATCGGTGGGAATGGCCCCGGTCTGACTCTCCTGAGCAACTGAGGTGAACGTCTTCTCTTTGGTCAGGGCCTGCCAGTTGGCTCGCCTTGCAAGCTCCCACCCGCCTTGGTTCGACAGCCCCAGGAGCTTGATGACGGTTGCGTCGGACGAGCCGATCACCGCGGATGGGGTGGTGAGCCCCAGCCGGCGCGAGGCGTTCTGTACAACCGTCAGCAAGGTCATGTGGCGTTACTCCGGTACGTTCTCGGCGATGTCGCCGGGGCGCTGGCGGCGGGTGCGGCCGGACTGTGCGGCCAGGTGCTCGACGGTCCTGCGCAGCTCGGCCAGCTCTTGGGCCTGCTGCTCGATCAGCGCATCACGCGAGGCCATCGCCTCGGCGACGATCGCCTGGCCCTTCTGCGCCTCCACGAAGGCCCGCGCCTTCTGCTGCAGGGCGCGGACACCGGGGATGCCGATGCGCGAAAGGGCGCTGTCTTCCAGGCTCGCGACATCCTCGGCGGACTTCAGGTGGAAGCCGGCCAGCACCTTGACCTGCTCGCGCGTCACGAAGGGGCAGGCGTCGAGCGGAGTGCCGTTGACCGGCGCGTCTTCCTTCTTCTTCCACGCCTCATAGTAGGGCTGGAGGACAGACCAGGCGGCCTTGTTGTGCTTCTCGACCCGGGCGACCTTGTCTTCCGTGGTCGCTCCGTTGATCTGGCCCTTCTTGACCCAGCGGACCCAGTCCACCGGATCGTACTGCCCGTCCCCCCGAGGCTGGTAGTCGGTCCAGAACTCGACGGGGTGAATCGCCGGGAGGTTCTGGGGTTCCAGTGCGGGCGAGAGGGACGCGCCGCGGGACAGGTCAGCAAACAAGGCACTCTCCTGTGGTGGTTGAAAGGAAAAGGGGCGGCCCCGAAGAACCGCCCCCGTGTGCTCAGTACGGGAAATCGCAGATGATTTCCTTGGCCGAGGCATCGACTGCGAACGCCACGACGGGCTTGTAGACCCCCGTGCTGTCCGCTTCCGCCGCCTTGGTCAGGGCCTTGTCGGACGCGCCGACGCAGGTCAGCGGATCGCCGTCGCCGGCCGAGCCACCGAGGGCTTCGGTGACGGTCGCGGCACCCTTGATCTGCACCCAGAAGTAGGACGCATCCTCGGTGACCGCGGCCACGACCACGCCCGCGCCGATCTCCTGGCCGGTGGCATCCGACACATCCGCCGTGACGGTGTGCGTGCCGTAGCCGGTGTCATCGACGTAGTACACGACATCGCCGGCCGCCAGGTCGAGGTTGGCCGTCCCGTCGCTGTACTTGACGTACTTGTAGACCTTGTAGAAGCCGTCATCGAAGACCGCCCCGATGGTGCCGGGGGTGTACTGCGCGGTGGTCGAGACGCTGTTGATGTCGATACCGATCATGAACATGGATAGGCCCTCCTTACGAGGCGTCGATCAGGATGCCCTGGAGGCTCCGGTTGGAGCACACCAGCTGGCCCTGCCAGATGATGGGGATGACCACAGCGTCCTGGTTGACGGACATCTTGTCGTCCAGCGTGGTCCAGTTCGCTTCCGAGTGGACCACCAGCTCCAGGTAGTCGGTGTTGAGGAAATAGGCCCTCTCCGCCGTCGTGCTGAAGTTGGAGTTGCTGTCGAAGATCACGTCAGCCGTGACGTACTTGAGGGCCGCGAAGCCGGCGGCGGCCTTGTCGTCCGACGCGTAGCGCTGGAGGTCCTGGAGGGACTCCCAGTAGGCCGAATACACGTCGTTGGACGCGACGATCAGGTCCGGCTTGTCGGCGCCGCGGACGCAGGAGAGCCAGAGCGTGTTGAACTCGCCCTTGATGGTGCTCTTGGTGAACGCGTTGGTGCCGGTCATCTCGCGGAACTGGTTCCGCCAGAAGGTGTAGGTGGCGGAGTTGATGCCGCCGACCGTGCCTTGGCCGTTGGTCTGGATGATGTGGGCCAGGCCGCCCATCTGGTTGGTCAGCGCGCCGTCCGAGTAGAGGTCCACGGACATGTTGTTGGCCGCCGTCCGAAGGGCGTTCTTCGTCCGCGCCGACGCCAGATTGATCATCTGCTCGCGTCCGCTGTTCATGCGGAGTTCGCGACCGCTGGCGACGACATGCACCGCCGACTGCACCCAGTCGTACTTGGCCGCCGACAGCACGTCGGAAGCCTGGACGTTCAGGGTGTCGAAGCCGCTGTAGCGCTGGAACGTGGCGTTCTCGGCATAGTCGAGGGGACGCACGATCTCGTAGCCGCCCGAGAGCTTCTTGATGTTGCCCTTGGACTTCATGCGGCTGTACAAGGCGTTGTGGTCCGACACGTTGTCGGCCACCTGTGTGGGGTGATTGCGGAGAGTGGTCGTGACCATCTCCGTAAAGGTGGTGTTGGGGGAAGCCATGGCGGCTGTCTCCTATCCAGGTGGATTGTGGGTCAGCCACCCGCACTGAGCCGGTCAAAGACCTGGGCCATCGTCTCTTCCATCGACTTCGGCGCGACAGGGTTTCCGCCCTGGCCCGCACGGACGTTGATGGACTGGTGACGCTTGGCTTCCGCGGCCTTCTTCTCCGCCTCCTCCTTCCGCTTCCGCTCCTCTTCCTGGCGCCGCTCGCCCTCGATCTTGCCCCACACCGCGTCATTGGCGCGGCAGGCTTTCTCGTAGGCGAGTTTCAGGACATCTTCCGGGCTCTTGCCGGGGTTCTGCTGCATGATCGCCGGAATCAGCATCACCATGTCGTCTTGGACATCCTGGTAATGCTTGTTCTGGGGATCGGCGGCGAACCGCTCGACAAGTGAGGCCGTGGTCCGCAGTTGCGTTTCGGATTGGACGCGGTTCTGGTTCTGGAGGTGGGCCTTGATCTGGTCCAGCTCGCGCCGGGTGGCGGCGAGTACGGGGTCTACGCTGCCCTGCTCTTGCGGAGCGGGGGCAAGCGCCTTCAGGTCAATTCCGCGCTGCTGGGCGAACCAGGAGATGAACCCGGCGGGGTCCTTCGCGGCGAAGTCCGAAATCTGGAGCAGCTGGTTGACGCCGTTTGCTTCCGATCCGTACTCCGCACGCAGGATGTCGCGCCTTGGTCCGATGACCCGGTCAAGCTCATCTGCGAACTTGGCCTTCCTGCCCATCTGACTGAGGGCGTTCTGTGCCTCGGTTTCGCGGCTCAGGATGTACTCCTGGGCTTCGCGAGGAAGCGAGGCGAAGACTGCCTTCTTGTCAGCCGACCATGACGCGGGCGGGGAGATGGCGGGCTCTGCGGCCGGCTCTCCACCGTCAGCGCTGGGCTGGTCGGATGTCTCGTTGCTCTCCGGAGCGGGCTCGACGGGAGCGGGGTTCTTGGCGGCGAACTGGCCACCCTCGGAGCGCGGCGGGTTGTTCTTCTCCCACACCGCCTCCATGGTCTGTTCCATGGTCTGCGGCACAGACTCCGGGGGTGCGGCGACGCCTTCCGGCGCGCCGTTGGTCAGTTCGTCCATGTCTCTCCTGGGGATGTGCCGGTGCCGTCGAGGGGCCGGCGGTTAGTCGCGGGTCAGCGGTAGGCCACGCGACCGGGCAAAGCGTTCGTTGCGGTAGGTCGGCCGCCACTCAGAGGGATCGACCTCGCGGCAGCCGTTGCGCTTCAGGTCCTCACGGCGGGCGGCGCGACCATCGATCACGCCCGTTCCGAGCGGGGACTTGTAGGCCGGCAGGTCGCGAATGATCATGACGCCACCCTTGGGCGGGGCCTCGTCCTTCGGAACAAGCTGGCCGTCCCTCAAGACGTAGACGGTCATGCGCGGGCCTCCGGCGCAAGCCGCTCCAGCGCCTCGTCCATCTTCTGCTGAGCCACGGTGAACGGGTCACGGTGAGCGCATTCGGCGGCGCTGACCGTGATGCTGATGTCGTCGTCGGGGTGCCGGTACGACGAAAAGACCAACGTGTCTGTTTCGCGCTCAAAACGCGGCTGTCCATAGCCCGCGGCATTCATCGCCTGTGTGATGATATGCAGGACGCCGACTTGACGAGCGTTCGGGTAGCTCATTGACGGGCCTCCGGCTTTGCCGGCTTCTGCGGCATCGCCGCCTGGGCCGCCATCTTCGCCAGGTCCATCTGGTGCTTCTCGCGCAGCATCTGCCGCTTCAGCTCAAGCTCTTCCATCTTCAGCGCGTGCTCTGCCTGGGCAAACTGCGCTTCCTGCTGGGCGCGCATCGCCTCTATTTGGGCCATCTGCATGCCGGTCTGCGCCTTGGCCTGCTCGATCTGCATCTGTCCCTGGAGCTTGGCCTGCTCCATCTGGGCCTGAGCCTGAGCGGCCTGCTCCGCGCCCTGCTGCCCCTGCACCCCCTGCTGCTGGGCCTGGGCGCCCATCCGCTCCAGCGCGTCTTCAGCCTGGCGCCCCAGCTTGAAGGCCCGTGCGAAGGCGGTGAGAAGGTCTGTCGCCACGTCCATGGGCATGGCGCCCTGTTGCACCGCTGGCCCCACGGCCTGGATGTACTGCGCGAACCCCTGCAGGAACGCGGTCATGTTCTCCTGTGCCCGCGTCAGGTCGGCGCGGATCGTGGAATCCGTCTCGATGTCGATGCGGTACTGACGGAGCACATCCGTTCGGAGCAGCTGCTCAATGTCCGGCGTGATCTCGATGCCGGTCATCATCTGCAGGTTCTCAGTGGAGAACTTGCCCGCGATGATTTCCGCCTTGAGCCGGAACAGTTCCCGGGCGTAGCGGGCAACGTCCGCCTGCTTGCGCTGCAGCCGGAGCGAGCCCCACTGCGCCTTGATCTGCTGGGCTGTGGCTGTTTCGCTGGCCTTGGTAGACCCGCGCATGATGTCCGCGGTCCCGGTGATCTCGTAGATGACGTTCTTGATCTGCTCGCGCTGCAGGTACAGTTCCGCCAGGACCTTGGCAGCCTGCTCGATCGGCATCAGCCAGATCGCCTTGGACAGGTCGCCGCCTGATCCCGACAGGAACGCCGCTGCGTTCTCGGTCGGCACGAAGTCGCCGTCTGCCTTGTCCTCCAGCTGCTTCAGCGCGCCCACGATCTCGCCGGCTGCGATGCCGCGCCACTTCAGGGCCGCGACAAGGGCGGTGATCCGCCTGGTGATCCGGTCCAGCTCTTCCGCCTGGTCGCGGTAAATGTCGTAGGGGATCGTCGGGACCAGCGTGTCCGTGGCCGCCACGTCGTACAGCGGCCGGGGCATCGGGAAGAAGCCCTGCAGCCCCAGCGGGTCCGCCTCCTTGCGGAGCGCATCGTCCTTGTAGGCCGGCGCGATGAACACCACCTCGCGGGCCTGCTTGTCCCAGATTTCCCAGACGCACCCGCGCTTGAACAGGTCGGGTGGCTCGTTCTGGCCGTCCTTCTTCTCGAAGCCCTCCGGGATCGTGTCCAGGGCGATTGCCCCGCCGACCTTCGGGTTCAACTGGATCAGCTGGTCTCGCGTCAGCAGGTGCCGGAACGCCACCCACTGCACGTCATCCCACTGCCGGCCGGGACCACGGCGGAAGTCGGCCCACTGCACATGCTCGCAGCGGGCCTCTTCGTGGACGTACCCCTCGATCTCCGTAGGCACATAGCGCACGCGCGAGACACCTCGCCCCACAACCTGCTGGTCTTTGACCGCGGCGGTCATGACGCTGTCGAAGTCGTAGGCGTCCACCGAGTAGGACAGGGTGCGTTCGATGATCTGCGAGACCACCCGGCCGGCGTCGTCGCGGTCGCTGAACCGGCGGCGCACGTCCGGGACCGGCACCGAGTTGTAGAGCGCGGGAACGATGGTTTCGATGTTGGCGAACAGGATGTTGAAGCGCCGCTGACGGCCCGTGTCCTTCTTTGCGTCGCGGTACAGGTTGGACACCTCCACCGCGCGCTCGCGCCAGTTCTTCTCGTCGCTGTCCGCCACTGCGATGGCATCAAGCCACAGCTTGACCAGCCCCGGGCCGCCGGAGCCGGCGTCGTCGCGTGTCTCCAGCGAGCCTTGGGGCTGTTCGGTCATCTCAGTACAGCGCCACGATGTCGGTAGCCGTGGTGCTGGTGCTCATGATCTTGTTGCAGGCGATCGGGTAGACCGTCCCCGCAATGCAGCCCTTGAGCGTCACCGCAGTCGAGCCCTTCAGCGGCGTGATCGCCACATTGCCCGTCACGCCCACGAAGAACCCGACGCAATCCACGACGGTGCTGTCGCTGGGCGTCACCGCCGCGGCCTTGACGTAGTTCGCCACTTCCATGGGTCAGTCCTCTCTGTTCCGCTTGCGCGCCTGCCGCTCGACCATTTCCCGGAATGTCAGAGTCGAGCGGATGGAGCCGTCAGGAAGGCCTTCAAAGGGATGTTGGGGGGCCAGCTTCGGCGGCTCTGGCGCCTTCAGTTCGCGCCACGCCATCGCCAGGTACCGGAAGGCGTCTGCCGTGTGCGATGTCCAGTCATGGCGCGGGGTGTTCTTGAAGGCCCGCGTCTTCTCGTCGTACTCGGTGCGGTACTGCCTCAGCGCCTCGATACCGTCCCGGCACCTCACCGCGTCAAACCAACACCGCGGCAGCGTCAGGCGAGCCGCGTTAATGCCATCCTCGCGGCCGTGGTCTGGCACCAGCCGCGGCTTGCGGCCCAGGCCTATGAGCGTCTCAATTCGCGTGCGCCCCGTTCCCAGCTCCTGCACGCGCGCGTCGTGCGGCACCCAGTCGTGCTCATACTGATACGGCTTGCTCGCCAGCACGCCTGCGTAGTGCGCCAGGTTCTGACCGTGGTTCTCGTAGTGGTCGATCACCCGAATCTCACCGGCCGCGACCTGGAAGAACCAGATGGCCGTGCTGTCGCCGATGCCGAGGTCCCATGCTGTGTGGACTTTCAGGGCGGGTTCATACGGCACATCGGCGATGCGGCCACCCCGCTCGGCGTCGGCTAGTTCCTTGCCGTAATAGGCGCCGATGATCGCAGCCTCAAAGCTGCACTCGAACTCCTGCTCGTACTGCTCGGGCGTCATCTCACCCCGGGCCGCCTCAAGCTCTCCCGGCGGCAACAGCCCGGTCTCGCTGGCCCGCAGCATCATGGCGAACCATTCCGGGTCGCTCTTCGCCTGCTCCCACTTCTCCCAGAAGAGGTTGCGCCCCTTTGGCGTTCCGATGAACACCGCCCAGCCTTGGCGATCGGCCAGCGCCGGCCGGATCACCTCACCCCAGGCAGCGGGCGGCATGTCTGCGTACTCGTCCAGAATGACGCCATCCAGGTACAGGCCGCGCAGCCGGTCGTAGTTGTCTGCCCCGTAGAGCCTGATCCGCGCCTTGTTGGGCAGGTCAACGCGCAGCTCGGCTTCGTTGAACTGAACACCCGGGATCGGGGCAGTGAAGCGCTTCACGTAGGCCCACGCCACGTCCTTGGCCTGGACGAACAGAGGCGCGATGTAGGCGAAGCGCGGCTCTGGCTTCCGGCACCTCAGCGCAGCGTCTACCAGATCAGCGACACACGCGACCGTCTTGCCCGCGCGCCGATGCGCCACAAGGCAGGACCAACGCTGCCGGCGCATGTGGAAGGGCTCGAACTGCGGGCGGGCTCTGTAGCCCAGGTCAATCCGCGGCACGGGGAACGCCGCTCACCACTTCCAACTGCAGGGGCTGCCCATCCTTCCCCCCGTGCTCGATGCTCGACAGCCGCGGGTGAACGTAAGGCGCAGCGCTCTTGGCTGCTTCAAGGGCCAGGGCATCGTCCTGCTGAAACGACGCGCGCCGCATCACGTCGAGCATGACTTCTAGCGGCGTCTTCCCCTCTGAAGCCGCTCGGTCGGCAATGTCCCGTGTCTTCTGGGTGGCCGTTCCAGCCTTGCGGCCAGCACCAGGGCGGCGGCCACCGTGTCCGCTCACCATCTTGATTCCTCTTGAATGATTTCAAGTGCCAGTTCCCCGAGGGGATTGTTGGCCAGTCTGTCGGAACCCAGAAGCAACATACGTGTTGCATTGTAATTGACAACGCCGCGCGCAACACCTATGTTGCATGCATGAACGCTCAGGAACTCAAGAAATGGCTCAAGGCACAAGGGTGCCAGTTCGAGAGCCACAAAGGCGGCAGCGGCCACCTCACAGTGATCCTGGGCGACAAGACATCCCAGCTCCCCATGCATGGGGCGGCCAAGGAACTTGGCACTGGCTTGGTCAACAAGATCAAGAAGGACCTTGGCCTAAAATGAGCAATCAACCCGCCTGCGAAAGACACCACACATGTCCCACATCGGCTACAGGATCGAACTGACCCCAGACGATAATGGAACGTTCCTCGTGACCTCTCCGGACTTCCCCGAACTGACCACCTTTGGCGAAGACGAGGCCGACGCGCTCACAAATGCCATTTCGGCCCTGGAGGAAGCGATTGCCGCAAGGATCGCCCACAAGGATCAAATCCCAGAGGTCCAGGAAGTGCGCGAAGGGCGCGCCATACTCCCGTCCGTGCAAGCCAGCCTGGCAATAGCCATTCACCAAGCCATGCTAGAGCTGAAATGGTCAAAAGCTGAACTTGCCCGGCGGCTATCATGGCACCGCCCCCAGGTGGACAGGCTCCTTGATCCGCGCCATCCATCTCAGGCCGACAAATTCCAATCCGCTCTAGCGGTGATGGGCAAACGCGTGGAAGTCCGGCTTGTGAACGCCGCCTAGACGCGGCTCGCGCGAGCCTACCCCAACCTATCGGGGAAACGTGCGCGTGTCAACATGCTGTGCGTGCCGCCATCTCGATACGCCAGTAATCGGCAAGGGAGGTGAGTCCGCGGCGCAACGCCTCCAACCTGCGGGTGCCTCCGGCCCACTCGTTATGGCCGCAGACGGCGATGGTCACCATGGCCTCTTGGGCTGGCATCTGGCGCAGGGCCGATGCGAGCCGCTCCTTGGCGTCCTGGATGCGCGCTGTGGCGTCTGCAGAGCCGCCGGCCGGGGTGCGCTCGTCATACCGGGCAGTGACGCGGGGAACCGTGGTGCTGCGCTCCCACAGGTCGCGGAAGCGTAGCCCCGCCTCCCGCTGACGGTCGATGATCTGGCAGCGTGTCCAGTAGGCGTCCAGGACGCATTCTACACGGACATGCGCCCGCATCTGGCGGACGTTGCCCCGTAGGTCACGGTCTACGGGTTCTAGGGAGATGCCGCCGTGATTGGCTCTCTCAGGAGTGCCGAGGTCTGAGGTGGGGTGCTGCGACTTGCGCTTGCGTGCGGGCTTGCTCACGACTTGCTCTCCGGTATGAGGGAGCGGATGGATTGGGCGATCAGTTCGCCTGTCCGCCGGGCGTGGTAGCCGTATGCGAACCGGGCGTTGTGCTCCGCCATCTCCGCACAGTGGGTCAGGACGACCTTGAGGGCTGCGTCTGCGTGGCCCACATACCAGAGCCAAGCGTGAGGCTTCGTCTCGCCCCCTTCGCCACCCGGCACAAACTCACTGGCGCAGTTGAAGCCATATTCGGCATCCAGGTCCGCCATTGGGTGCTCGGCCCGGCAGATCGCCCTCGCCACCTTCTCTCTGAGATCGGAGGGGGTCATGACCAGAAGCCCCCGCAGTACAGAATCCAGGAGGCCAGGCCGACGCTGAACAGCCCAACACCGCCGTTGTACTTCCCGGTGCGCGGCTCACCATGCAGGCCCAGATTCATGAGCACGCTGAAGGCGAAAAGCCCGGCGTAGACCCACTGCGGCCATTCCCAATGCTCCATCTCCCCTACCCCTGTCTGTCTCTGAAGGTCTGATCCGCCCTGCGTCTCGCAATGAGGTGGGCTATGCCTGTCACGTTGTCGGTTGCTGGGCAGACCCATGACCCATCCGTCATGGCCTCACCCATCGAGTGGGCGCAGCGGGTGCAGAACCACGTGTCAGGGTCGAAGTCGTGGAAGACGGAGCGGAGACCCATCTCCTCACCTCTGCGGGTTGGCTTGGATGGCTGCGGTCATGCGACGGGCGGCTTGCCGTACTTGCGGAAGAGATCGTTGACCGCTTCCACAAGGAGGTCATGCTTGCGGATCGGGCGCCCGCGAGCGCGCCGCTGCTCCAGCGTCAGCTGGTCCAGCAGATCGAATGCGATCTCGTTGAGGCGGAGCGTCTGACCGGGGCCTTGTTTGCTTTCGGTCATTGTCTGCCTCCCGCAAAGATCGGTGCGGTTTCGGGGGTTGATGCCGGCCTGTCTCATGTCAGCGTCCCTGTGCTGCTGCGGTGATGCGTTGCGTGGCGTCGGCAACGAGCTTGTGAGCCCATTCCCAATCTTCTGGCGTGCGCTCGGTGCGGTGGTTGGCCGGTGCTGCCGGGGCCGATCCGCCGTCGTTCCCGCCTCGGGCGATCGCTCGGCAGCGGGATAGCTCCGCCTCCATGTCGGCCTTGCGGGCGTCGAGGAACTCAGTCAGCTCGGCGAAGGAGGGGAACCACTTGAAGCGCTTGCCGGCCGCCTTCAGGCTGTCCTGGGTGTAGAGCCCGGCGGGGTAGTCGAGGTTGCCGGCGTAGGCGGTCAGCTTGTCCCGCACGTCCTGGGCGCTCATCTGCCCGGCCACGAGGTTTCCGAGGCTCGCCAGCCAGCGGGCGCAGTGGTTTGCGGTGGCCGGCGTCCGGAGGTTGACGGACAGCGAGGCGGCCCGCTCGTTCGCCTCCCTACGCAGCTCCGCTGAAGGATTGGAAGGGCACTTCCAGGTCGTCGGGCGAAGGCTGAATCCGTCCGGCCCCTGATAGCCCTCCGTGGGGGTCTCCAAGGCCTTCGCTAAGTTCGGCGAGCACTGTGCCAAACCCGCCACGGCGTTCGGCGTAGCGATGGCGGTCAGGTGATTGTCGGGCATTCGGGCTCTCCAGGGCTCGGCGGACCCAATTCCGCCATGTTCCGGGCCAATCAGACTTGCGGCCGTCCTTGCCGGGCTTGCCGCACCAGAAGTCGCGGAATTTCTCCGCCTCCAGCGTCACCCTCGGCGGGTCGAGCCCGGCACTGATCGCCCAGGCTCGCCAGTCGTCGGGCAGCTCGAAGTCGGTCGCCAAGCGACTGCCCTCGGTTGCCCGTTTCCGTGGGGGTACTGAGCCCCCTTTAGGGGGCGAAGGGGGGGTATCTGGGTTAAGGAGGTTAAGGGGGTCTGGGGGACAGGAACCATCAGGGGCGGTCACGTTCTGTTCGCGTGAGTCACGCTCTGTCACAGTGACATCTCGTGACAGCTTGCGGCCGGCGCGGCTCTTGCGCTGGCGCTCTGCTGCCTTTGCCCTGCGCTCCGCCCGGGCAGACTCTTCCGCCTGAAGCGCAGCCTTCATCGCTGCGCCGAGTTGTTCCGCGCTCACGCCAGAGGCCACCAAGGCATCAATGATGGCCGGGGACAGGCTCATGCATTCCCCCTGGGCGTGAGCCTGGCGAGGAGGACGCCCCAGAGTGTCTTGCGCTCTGCGGATGCCTGCTGGCGGGCCTGTCGGCTCTCTACCTCACGGCGGAGCTGGTCATGGGTCAGCTGGTACTGACGGGCCGTCTCCTGGCGTGCTTCTGCACAGCGGGAGCGGGCGCGGATGCGGAGGTCAGTGGGGGTCGTCATGCGGCCTCCCACCGAAACTTCTGCTGACCGTAGACCGGCTGCCACTTCCGGCCTGGGCGCGACTTTGACCAGCCATCGGACGCAGGCGTTTCCCCTGCGAGCTTCCATCCCGCTCCGCGCAGGCTAGAGCCGGGCTCTGACGCCAGCGTGTAAGTCACTAGGCGCTTCCCGCCCATGCCCTGCCAGATGCGCCAGGCACGCTGGTACAGGAACGAGCAAGTCCCCTTGGGCGCCCCGTCACGGACGCACAGACGGGTCACTTCGGCTGTGAACCCATCCTGAAGCATGCGAGCCACCGGGCGCCCCACAATGGCAACTCCCCAGAGTTGCCCGTCCATGCTCGCGCCGATAGAGAAGCGGGCACCCTGCACCGGCTTGTTGTGCCGGTGGTGGCTGGCAACGAAGGCGTTCGCCTCTCGCAAGTCGATCGGGACCACGGCGATGGTCATGCGGCCTCCACCATGACACGGCAGCCCACCACCTCATCCGACCAGCGGGCGGTGATGGACTGCACAAGGCGGTCGTCTTCAATCAGTCCATGACGGACCAGGAGGTCTTCCGCGGCCTTGACGCGGTTGGACACGTCGCCCCGGGAGCGCTGCACGTCGAGGGTGAGGTTGACCCGGCCGGTGATGGGCGCGGGCTTCTGGGCCAGCAGCTGCCAGCCCGCCTCGTTAAGCCACCGCTTGTAGTCTCCGGTCTTCACGCGACCCTTGCCGGGGACGTTGCGGAAGAGCGCGTTGGAGGATGGGGGAACGGGAATGGTCACGTCGATCATGCCACCCTCAGCAGCGAGGAAGGGGCGGACATGCTGTCAGGACGGCTGATAGCGTGGGTGCTGCCTACGTCCCGGATGGCCTCAATGCAGGTGCCATAGCGACGGGAGCCGTAGACCGCGGCAATGTCCATGCCCCGCACATAGCCAAACTCTGTCGGGGGCGGCGGCGCGTCCCCCGGCTTGATTTCCGGCGGGTGGGCGCGGGCCTGGTTGTTCCGGACGATGTTGGCGATCGCCAGGGCGCGGATGCGGGACAGATACTCTTCCGACCGGGACGCGCCCAGTTCCCTCGCCGTCTTCCGCACCATGTTGTGGCCGAGACCGTACTTGCGGCGCATCTCGGCGATATCAACGCCGTTGGCCCAGTCGGCCCGGAATTGCTCGCGAAGCTCCGGAGCTACCTTCATCACGCGGCCTCCTCGCGTACGTGCGCGCACGAGGCGCCGGAGTGGAGCGCGGACCAGTACATCTCCAGCAGGGCGTCCCGCTCGTCCCGGTCGTTGGATTCCATCGCCCGGCGCTTGATCACCTCGCGCATGGTCTTCACGTCGAAGCCCATGGAGCGGGCTTCCTTGAAGACCTCGGACTTGTCGTCGTTGAGGCCCTTGATCTCTTCGTTCAGCCGCTCAATGCGCTCCACGAAGGAGCGGAGGTGGTCGGCGGCGATCATCACGCGGTCTCCCGGAGCTGGGTGACGTTGGCGACCGGGGGCTCTACGTGATCCCGGATCAGCCGGGCGCGGTCCATCACGTCCTGGCTCTCGCGGGCGATGTCGCGGCGCTCGGGCGGGGTGAGCTGGCCGTCCTCCATCGCCCGGTCCACGACGCGGCAGAGGTCGCCCACGTCCGCGGCGAGGCGGTGCAGCTCGGAATGGATGCAGACCGCCACCGGCTGGCAGCCGCCGAGGCGGCGCAGCGTCGCGGCCTTCTGCTCAAGGGCCAGAGGGATGAACTCCGGCTGGTAGCCCTTGCTCTCCAGGAGCGCGTCCAGGCTGGCCGCGTCGTCCAGGTCCAGTTCCGTCCGGCTGTTCGGATGGCTGGCCTTGTAGAAGAAGCTCAGCCGCTTGCCGGTGGCGCGGATGACTTCCTCTTCGCTGAAGAGACGGATGACACGGGCCAACGTGTCGGCCACGGTGCCGGGCGCCCGATAGAGCGTCATGGGTGAAAACCCCCCAATCGTTTGGAATTTACGGGTTTGGTGAACGGGCGGTTAATGGCGCCATGGACAGACACGCTATCGACCAAGCAGCCGTTGAGTTCGTGAGGGCCGCCGCCAAGCTGGCCGTGCTCCTGCCCCCGGACATGGAGGGGAGAGTGTGGGGAGCGGTGTCCCAGGTGGGACCGCTTGCCCACGACGCGCTGGAGAGAGCGCGGAACGTGGCCTACCCCCGATTTGGTGGTGGACGGTAATCCGTGCGCGCACGTGACATGCGGGGCCTGATCGGCGACATTCTCGGATATGGTGAAATGCGCAACCTGCACCCGGCGGTTTTGCGCATCGAAAGTGGTACGGCCTGCGGTGAGCATGGCTACTCCGCCAAGCCGATATCAGCGGCCAGCATCGGCCTGACAGGGGACGTATCCCACGCGATTCTGATGTATGGGTGCGCTTCGAGGAAAGCCCAGGCGGACAGCAAGTCAGCCTCCCTGCAAAGCTCCTTCCATCTCCACGCCTCCCACTTCCCGTCCTCCCGCACAGAACCCCAACCCTTCAGGGCGGCAAAGCACTTGACCCGGAGGTCGGCGAGGGCAAAGCGGAGCTGGTCTTCCTCGGTCATTGGTTCCCCCGCTGCGAGGAACCAACCTCGCTCTGCACATAGGCGCTCAGCTTCCGGAGGGTCGCCGTCCGAGGATTCCAGTCGGAACTGTCGAAATCCCGAAGAGCGTTGGGGGAAAGCCCGGCTTGCTGTGCCAGAGTGGCGGGACGCAAGCCGCGCTCCCGAGCGAATGCCCTGATCTGGGCGATGATCTGATCGACATTGAACATGGCATCAGGGGTATCACATAATTATGCGACGTTCAACGATGGATCGCATAACGATGATGTGGCGGAGCGCATCACATCCTTGTGTTATGCGGCCATGCCGAAGAACGACCCGCAGGCCGAGAAGCGGCGCGCTCTCATCGCTTCTCTGATCAAGGAAAAGGACCTGGAAATCGCCTCGTGGGCTAAGGCCGCCGGGGTAGCCTCCAGCTCGCTCTATAATTTCTTCCACGGCCGGAGCAGCTCGTTGTCTCAGAAGACGCTTGAGAAACTGGCTATAGCTGCACACGTCCCTATTCACCGCCTGACGGGGGGTGGAGTCACCGTCATTGACAGCCGTTTACCTCGGATTAAAGTAGTAGGCTCCGTTGAGGCTGGCGCTTGGAGAGAGGCCGTGGAATGGCCCACAAGTGATCAAATAGAAATAACGGTGCCCGTCAATTCGTCCTATGCCCGGCGAGCTTTTGGCCTCCGTGTTAACGGGCCGTCAATGAACCTCGTATACCCCGAGGGGACGATCATCATTTGCGTCAAGTTTTATGAATTCGATGGTGCGCTGCAGAACGGCGACCGAGTGGTGGTTTACCGCCAAGGGCCGGACGGCCTGACTGAAGGAACGGTCAAGGAAATCGCCGTGGACGACGCCGGGCGCACCTGGCTGTGGCCCCGCTCCTCCCATCCCATGCACCAGCAGCCAATCGAACTGCCCACTGAGGGTACCGACAGCGGCGAGACCGCAAGCGTGGAAATCCACGCCGTGGTGATCGGCTCCTACCGGCCCGAGCGCCTTTCCCTCTCCTAAATCTCACCCGCGAAAAGTCATCGTCGCATAACGATGCGATTTCCCTGTTGCGGAGATCGCATTTTTATGTGACGATGCACTTACGTTCGATCGGGACACCGCCCTAGACCAGCGAGGTAGCCCCTCTCCGAACGTGCGGCGGGAACATCATTGGCCTGCCGCTCTATCCAGCCCCGGCCGGGGCTCCTGAACCCGGCCGGGACTTTTTGGAGAGAGTGATGCTCAAACCGAAGAACTACCGCCTGGACGCCTCGACGCTGGCAATGGTCGCCGAGGTCCAGAACAGCCAAGCAGTCCGCCCGTCTGAGACGCAGGTACTGAAGTACCTCATCGAGCAAGGCTATCAGGCTTGGAGACGGACCCTGGTTGCGGGAGGCGGGCAATGACCGTCGTTCCCTTCCAGACACCGCCCGTATCCGCTGCAGGATGGCTGAAAGCTCTGCGCGAGCGGGCTGGGCTCACGATTTCCGAGGTGGCGACGGCCGTGGGGTTTTCTGGCCCGTCAGGCTGGGCTCGTTACGAGAGCGCCGACTACTACAGGAAGTCTCACATCTCGGTCGATCTGGCGCGGAAACTTGAGCCGCTGCTCGTGGGCCGGGGCAATCCCCCCATCGCCCGCGAAGAAGTCTGGTCCCTTGCTGGCGTGATCCCCGAGGGGGTGACGCGCGAAGTGCCCGGCCACGCCAACGCGGCGATGCGGAGCGAGCCCCAGACAATCCCGCCGATGACGGTGGCAGACATGGTGGCGCACTCCGAGGACACACTCGCTGGCGGCCCATTTGTGGACCTGTCGGACTTCGTGTCGGACGACTTCGTTTCGGACGACTTCGGCAGCCTAGGCGCCCAGGTCAAATGGGCTCGCGAGAAGGCTGGCATCTCACAGTCAGAGTTGGCGCGCCGTGTCGGCGTTAAGCCGCAGTCCATCCAGGCTATCGAGAGCGGCCGGGTCCGGGCGACCCGCTACATCGTGCACATCGCCGCCGCACTCGGCGTCAAGCCATCGACTCTCCTGATGGACTCCATGGACGAACTCCGCAGCGAGTGGGCGCGGATAACCTCCCCGGGCTACCAGCCTCCCGGCCGCCTCGGCTGGCAATGCCCCAAGTGCCACCGCTGCCTCTCCCCGGATGAGAAGGTCTGCACGCATGGAGGTGAGCAATGACCGGCGGTCTGAGCCCGGTGGCGCAGCGCTCGTGCGCCTTCACTGACAACCCGGCTCAGGGCAACCCGTAACGCCGGGCCGCCCCGGTAATGGAGACCAAAATGACGGACGCCAACGCAGAGAAGTTCTTCGAAGAACTGGAGGCGCAGCATCGCCGCAACCTGTTGGATGGCATCGGCCGTCCCTGGGGGCTCTTCTCAAGCATGCTCCCAAATGAGCCCCCAATCCTCATGGAGTCCTTCGAGACTGAAGAGGACGCATTACAGGTTCTCAAGTGCATCGCCCACTCTTCGGAAGTCGGCGCCGCGGGCCCCTACACGGTCGCCCTTCGCGAAGAGGTCGCTCACGTCATCCCGCGCCTCCGGGGTGGCCCTTACCCGACCGCCAACTAACCGCACCCCCCCCGGAGCGCCCCTAACACGGCTGCTCCGGGGTCCTTGTGGAGATGATGAGATGGCCACCTGGTCCGCAGTCAAAGCACAGTGGGAAGCCACCGACCCGTTCGCCGAGCGGCTCCGCGCAGACGCAGCGGCCCGTGACCGCCAGCTGCTCCACTGCGAGCGCCGGTTCCGTGAGCACCGCGCCTCCATGCTCGCCCGCCGCTTCGAGATGCTTCGCCTGATCCGTGAGGGCGACATGCTGAATGCGGGCATCGAACAGGCGCACATGAAGGACGCCACCCGCAAGGCCCTGTTCTGGCGCACCGCCTGCCGGGACGCGGGAACCTACACACACCTGCTCCGCTGCCATGCAGAAGCCCTGCGCCGTGCCCTTCCGGGCCGTCCGGTGCTGATGGCAGCCGAGTAACCCAATCTCAACTGAGAGGCGGGGTGCGGCCTAAATAAAGCGGCCCCGATCAGTTCATGACGAAGCACACACCAGGGCCTTGGCACGTGTTCATCAACGACACGGGCGGCGTGGGAAGCGGTTGGCCGTCGATCCACAGCGACGTGGCCGATAAGGTCGTCGTGTTTAGCCAGGGCTTTGCGGTCAACGACTTCACGTTCTCGTACACGGGGACGCCGGAGGCCATCGCCAACGCCCGCTTGATAGCGGCTGCTCCAGACCTTCTGCGCGAGCTTGAAGGCGTCGTCCATTTCGCTGACGGGTTCGCTTGCTACTACAGCGACGGCCCCGCTGGGCGCGCGCTGCGCGAGTGGATCAATGGTGCCCGCGCCGCCATCGCTAAGGCGGAGGGCCGCTGACATGACCGACTCTTTGGTTCACTCGCCGGCCCAACCGGCCGGCTCGGCATCAAGCGGCCAGCCTTCGGGCGTCGGCGAAACTTCGTCAGTCGTTGCGGTGCTGGCCGAAGCCCGCCGCCTCATTTCTGAGGTGGGCTGGACACAGGATGCCATGGCCCGCGCGGCGGGGTTGCTCATCGACCCGATGGCCCCCAATGCGGATTGCTTCTGCTCTGTGGGGGCGATCAAGCGCGCGAGCGGAGACACATCGGACAGCGCTATTGGGCATCACGGAGCTTGGGAGGCCCTGTCTCGGACCACTAACAGCGAGAGCGTCATGGAGTGGAACGATACCCCGGGCCGCACCAAGGAAGAGGTGCTCGCCGCCTTTGATAGGGCCATCGCCAAGGCATCCAATGGGGAGGGGCGGTGATGGTCTCCCTCTCCCCCACCACCCATGGCCCGGTACGTCGGTTCCTCACTGACTTCCTGGACTTCCTGGCGATCAGCGGGATTTGGCTCCTGCTGTTCCTGATCCTCATCGTGTTCGCGGAGGGCTGACCCATGGCTCGCAGCATAGAAGCTCAAGTCTTGTCGTGGGCACTTGGGGCAGACACGGGCCTGTCCTCCAAGTGCATGGCGGCTCACCTCACCGGGAACGAGTGCGATGGCCACTATCCGAGCGATGAAGGCGATCTCGGCCGGTGCCTGCGCCTGCTCGCCGCCGCCCCTGAGTTGCGGGGGCGCCTCCCGAAGATGGCGGAGGTCAATCGCTATTGGGCAGCGCTCGTCGCCCGCTGGGACGATCTGGAGAGGTCTTACGCGGACCCAAGCTCAGATACCTACGAGATGATGAAGTCCATCCTTCGGCCCATCGAGGCGAGGGACCAAAACTTCATTCGCTTGAATAGCCGGGTGTCCATGCGTTTCGGCGGAAAGGTGAGGTAATGGCAACCGACCTCACCGCCGTCCGTGCCGAGCTGGACCGCTACGAGCGGCAGATCGGCGGATACCTCCGCTTTGACGACGAGTTCCACTCGACCGGCCTCTACCTGGCCTCTCATTGGGACCGCGACGGCATCCAGCAATGGGTCATGCGCGCCCGCGACCCGAGCATCCTCCTCCGCTGGGTCCGCCAGTACGTGGGTGATCTGATGCCCGTGCAGAAGGTGGCGGCGGAATGACCCCCGTCTGCGCCCAATGCACATCGCTGATCGTGCCGGAGGGCTGCCGCGCCAAGCCCCACCGGTGGCTCTGCATCAAGCACCCGGTCACCCCCGGCACCGACTTCCTCACCGGTGAGCAGACCGCCCCGTACAAGCGGTGCCAGGACATCAACAAGTACGGGCTCTGCGCCGCATTTGAGCCCGGTCCCAACACACTGCATCCGAGATTGGAGGCCGCACAATGACGATCGACTTCGCCAAGCTCTCGGCTCCGTTCCCGGCCGACCGCGTGTCCTGGCGCGTCGGCTCCACCACCCAGGACAAATCCAAGGGGATGGCGCTGGCATACATCGACGCCCGGGACGTGATGGAGCGGCTGGACGAGGTGTGCGGGCCGGCCGGCTGGCAGTGCGACTACCCGCACGCCAACGGCAAGACCGTGTGCCGGCTGGGCCTGCGCATCGGCGACGAATGGATTTGGAAGGCAGACGGGGCGGGCGACACGGACCACGAGGCGGAAAAGGGCGCCCTCTCCGACGCCTTTAAGCGGGCCGCCGTCCGCTGGGGGGTGGGCCGCTACCTCTATGACCTGGACAGCCCGTGGGTGGAGATCGAGCCCCGCGGCAAGTCCTTCGTCATCAAGCAAGGCGAGTACCAGAAGCTCCGGGGCCTTCTGACCCGCTCCGGTGCGCCGGCCCGCCAGACACCGGCACCCCACCCGGGCGAAGCCGCCGCCGTCGAGGCCCTGAAGCTCGGCATGGACACCTGCGATACCGCCGACCAGCTCGCCGGCTTCTGGAAAGAGCACTGGCCGCAGATCAAGCACCTCACCGACCGGGCGCGGGATGAAGTCACCGCCCACAAGGACGCCCGCAAAGCCCAACTCACTCAGAAGGAAGCCGCCTGATGAAGATCAACATGACCAAGCCCGTCCAGGTGGAGGCGAAAAGCCTGAACCTGCACATGAAGGTGCGCGACGAATTCTGCGCGCAGCTGGTCGACCAGAACGGCGACACGCTCAAGGACTACGAGGGCTACGTGCCCAGCTTCATGCCGGGCGAGCACTACGGCGACTACCTGATCCTGAACATCGACCTGGATACGGGGCAAATCCTGAACTGGAAGGCGCCCACCGCTACCCAGATCGAGAAGTTCATCGCGGGCGGGGAGGGCTGAGAATGCTCACCCTCACCGCAGCCGGCAAGCTGGGCCGGGACAGCGAGTTGAAGACCACCCAGAGCGGCAAGCAGGTGCTCCGCTTCTCCGTCGCCGTGGACGTGCGCCGCGGCAACGAGCGCGCCACCCAATGGGTGGACTGCGCCATCTGGGGGGACCGTGGCGGCAAGCTGGCCGACTACCTCAAGAAGGGCACCAGCGTCACCGTCATCGGACAGGCGGGCGTCCGCATCTACGAGGCGAACGGAGAGCCCCGCGTCTCGCTGGAGTGCAGCGTCTCGGAACTGACCCTGCAGGGCGGCCGACAGCAGGACAGCGCGCCTACGCAGCGCCAGGCGGGGACCGCAGTACCGATCGACCTGGACGACGAGATTCCTTTTTGAGAACAGGTACTTAGCACTATGGCAGCCCCTCTCATCATGCGCAAGACCCTTCGCGGTCTGGAGCCTGCAAACGACCTTGCTGCAGACATCCTGCGCAAGGTGAAGCTGGGCGACACCGTTCGCGTGGACATCAAGCGCCCCCGCTCGCTCCAGTGGCACAAGCGCTACTGGGTGCTGGTGGGGATGATCTCGGACAACTCCCCCTACACCCCGGATGAAGTGCACGCGCTGATCAAGCTCCGGTGCGGGTGCGCGAAGATCATCCAGGAGCGGAACGGGAACATCACCTGCATCCCGGACTCCATCGCCTTCAACAAAATGGACGGGATCGCCTGGGCGCAGTTCTGGGAGCGCGTCGTGGATTACGTCGCGGCCGATCTGCTGCCGGGTGTGCCCAAGGAGACGTTGGCGAGCGAGCTGGCGCAGCTGGTGGGAGTGGCAGCATGACGTTGCCCGCCCGCCGCCCCAAGACCGTCAGCAACATCCTCCGAGGCCCCAAGCGTGAGTGGCCGAGGCATCGTAAGTGGCTGCGCGGCTTCTACTGCGTGGTCCCCGGATGCCAGGACGGCCCCATTGAAGTGGCGCACGTCCGCCAGGGCCACCAAGCAGGAACGGGCATCAAGCCGGCCGACTGGTCCGCGATCCCCTGCTGTGCCGCCCATCACAGGGAACAGCATGCGATAGGCCACCAAGCCTTCGACCGGAAGTACGCAATCAACAGCCTGGCACTGGCGAAGGAGTTCGCGGCGAAGAGCCCGGATAGCGCCATGCGTGAGGCTATGCAGGAGAACACCCCATGAGCGAGACGCGCCCGTACCGGCCCTCCAACGGCACAGAGGGCGACGTGTTCTACTCCGCATGGTGCGTCAGGTGCCGCCACGAGGACCACGAGCGCAACCCCTGTGAGATTTTCACTGCCACGCTGCTGCTTGGCGAGGACGACCCGGAATACCCGAAGGAGTGGGTCGAGGACGAGCGCGGACCACGGTGCACGAAGTTTTACCCGGGCGCCCCACTCACAACGGCTGACCAGAAGTATCTGAACTGGAAAGCCAAACGCGATCTTGGAGTCACCCCATGAGCGAGACGCTCAAGAGCGTTTGGGACGAGTTGGACGCCGCCACCGGCCGTCACCCCCAAGGCCCTATCGCTGCCCTGTGCGATCAACTCTCCGCAGCCGAAGCACGCGTCAAGAGGCTGGAAGAGGCGCTGCGGGCAGACACCCTGCCGGGGATCATCGAGCGCCGGGTCAATGAGCGGTTCGGCGGCGACGCCACAGTCGCCGTTATCGTCGGATTGGTCGCTGAAGCAGCCCTCTCCGCCTCCCCGTCATCCGGTGGGGAGGATGCGAATACTTTGGTTCACTCGGCCGGGCTGAACGGCCCGTCCTCGGCAACTGGAACCCTTCGCCGCGACGGTGGTGAAACTTCGTCAGCCGTTGCGTGGCGGCGGATCGAGGACGGCGCGCCGAAGGATGGGCGCGACATTCTGATTACGACGCACGGGGTCGGAATGGTTGTACGGGTTGGCTTCTGGGATGAGGCGCGGGGCGGCCAGTGGTCAATTTGGCCGGGCCGAGACGTGATGCGACCCACCCACTGGATGCCCGTTCCCACGCCCCCCACCACCGGGGAGGGTGCGTGATGAAAGACCTCATCAGGTGGCAGCCGATCGAGACGGCGCCGAAGGATCGCCCCATCATTGGCCTCTGCAGCCACGCTGCCGATCCGTTCTGGGAAGACGATAAGGGCAAGCGCATCACCACCTATGCCGCCCACGCTGAGGGGCTTGGGCGGGTGCCGGACGGCCCTCACGTCCTGGTATGGGGCGGCTCGTATCATGGGAGCGAGGACGAGGGGAACTGCTACATCCCCGACTGGTGGTTCCGCGCCGGCAGCGAGTGGGAAGAAGTCGCAAACCCTACCCACTGGGCACCTCTGCCGGCTGACGAAGTTTCACCGCCCGGTCCCGAAGCAGCACCGGATGCCGAGCCAACGCGGTTGGCGTTGGCGAGTACACAAGAGGACGGCACCTCCCCACACAATGAGGCCCCGTGATGACACCAGAGCAACTGGCGGAACTCAAGCGGAGAACTTTTCTTCCCGTCAAGACACTGAACGACATTATGAAGGCGCACCTGCAAGCGGCTAGGGACATCATCGCTCTTTTCTCCCACATCGAAGAACTGGAGAAGGAGCGGAAACAGGCTCTCCGGACCGTGGCCATTCGCGCCTATGAGGACGGCTACCTGGACGCAAAGTCGGGCAGCCAGGGGCGCCCAATGCAAAGCTCAACAATGGCCGCCCTATCCGGCGAGGCGTCCCGATGACACCAGAGGATAAGGCACGGGAGATCGTCCGCATGCTCTACACGAAGAACACTGGAAGCGGCGAATATCGAGAGGCTATCGCCCAGGCCATCCGGGAAGCACGAGAGGAGGGAGCACGGGAGATGCGGGAGCGGGCTGCATTTGCGGTCGAGAGTGCGCCGCTCTTCCTACAAGACCTCAAGCACAAAGCGGCGTGCGAGCGCGATCTGAGAATCGCCCAGACGATACGCAATCTGCCGCTGGCCGCCCTCCTGGAGGAGAAGGGGGAGAAATGACCGAAGTCATCGGCCTTCCCAAGCTCTACACCGAGGAGGAGGCCGCCGAGTACCTCGGCATGTCGGCCGATCGGCTGGGGCGAGAGCGTCGGGCCGACCAGATCACCTACATCGTCATCGGACGCGGGAAGGTGCGATACCGTCAGGAACACCTTCTCGACTACCTGGAGCGAGGGACCAAGCAATGCCGCCCAGAAAAGCGGATCAAGACCAGAAGCTCTACAGCGCGGGCGGGTGGGATATCGTCCGCCGCGCGGGCACTGCCAAGCTCCAGCGCGCCCGCTACAACCCCGACACCGGCCGCGTGGACCGATTTACACTCGGCACAGGCGATCTGGGGGACGCGAAAGTAGCCCTCCTGAAGTGGCTGGCCGAAGAGTACGAAGCCCCCCTTCCCCCGGCCCCTGAAGTCGCCCTCGCCACCGTCCTGCGCCACTACTTCCTGAAGGTGCGCCGCGGTGGGCCGAGCGAGACGCAGGCGAAAGCCGAGCTGCGGTTCTGGACGGACTACTGGGGCGACGCCCTGGTGACCGACATGACGCCCCAAAAGATCGAGGCCTTCATCAAGTGGCTCGGTGAGCAGACGACCAGCGCCGGCAACGGGCAGCGGTCCCATGGTCCCAAGCCCCTGTCCTCGGGCTACATCTCCAAGGTTCTCAGCTCCGGCCGCGCTGCGCTCAAGCTGGCCGACAAAGAGAATACCATAGTCAAGGCGCCGTTCATACCAGACGTTGAGACGGCAGAGGACAAGCGCACGAAAGAGCCAAAGGGGCGCCCGATCAGTGTTCGCGAAGCTGCGCGCTTGTTCGACGCTGCAGCGGAAGGGCCCGACCACTTGTGGCGCTTCCTGGTCTCTTTGGCGTGTACTATCTCGCGCCCGGATGCTATACTTGACCTCAATGCCAGCATGTGCCGGCGGGACGAAGGATACTGCAATCTTCTGCCGCCCGGCCGGAAGCAGACAAAGAAGCGGAGAGGCATCATCCCGATCTGTCGCACATGGGACGCGCACCTGGCGGACTGGCCTGCCATCGGCCCGGTCGTGGCGTTCGTCAAGGCGCCGAGCGGCAGGCGGATCAGGAACCGGGACAACGCCGAGAAGGCGAAGATGCCGCGGGCCGTCAAGTCGATCAGCAAGGCATGGGCGCTGATGCGCGCCCGGGCGTTCCCCGCGACCCCGGAGCAGCTCGCAAGCCTGCCGCCCCTGGACGGGCTGCCGCGCGCGGAGCGGGACGCGGAGAGCCGCCGCCGGGCGATGATCTGCCATCCGGAGGCCGAGGGGATCACCCCCTACAGCTTCCGCCACACGCTGCCCCGCTACATGCGGCGCAAGGGCGTGCCGGGCGATCAGATCAGCATCTACCTGTCCCACCTCGTGGTGACCGAGCACAGCACGACGATGATCTACAGCCCACACGACCCCGACTATTGCCGCGAGGCCGCCGCCGCGGTGGACGAGTGGTGCGCCGAGGTGAGCGCCCTGCAGACCGCTTCCAAGCGGCTGGTGAAGGGTCGCTTCGTTCCCGCTTTGGTCTCTGTATCAGAAGGTGCGAAATGAGCGTTTCGCGTCAGTCGTCGCGTCAGTCGCTTGGCGCGTCAGCCCCTAAGTCCTTGGTTCGGATGGTGGGCGCGACAGGGATTGAACCTGTGACCCCTACGATGTCAACGCAATGGCCATACGGTCAAGTCGTTGATTTCCCACGGTACACCACGGAGAACAACGGAAGAACACGGCGCCCGAAACCGGGGGTTTCGCGTCAGTCTCGCGTCAGTCCTGTTCGCGGGGTGTTCTCATGAGGGGCGAGAAGGCTGACCTTCGCGAGGCCGCCGCACGCGCGTCGTGCTCTGTCCGATGCGAGCGCCAGGTTATTGGGCTGCCCCCATGTGTCCTGCCAAACGGCTGGAACGGGCCATGCGAGGCCAACGACGCGCAGCTGCTTTTTGGCGGCCACTACGACCGCGCCGACGCGATTCTCGCTCTCGCAGAGTCCTCCGCCCCACCCCATGACCAGCGGGGTGATCGTATGACCTCAACGGCCATTCCGAGCAAGGATGAACGGCCCAGCTAGGCCGCGCCTCACCGGGGCAGCCTGAAAAAGGCTCCCCTGCAATCCTGATTATTCAACCAGGCCCGAGACGAGTTGTAGGGGCCGAAAACTGAGGGGTGTTTCAGATGACCGTCAATCTCTCCGACCTCCGCGATGCCAACGCCCGCCGCCAGGACGAGTGGTGCGACAACGGAGCCGTGCCCGATCTGTCGTTCCGCGCCACTGAGCTGGCGGGCGAGACGGGCGAAGCCTGCAACGTCGTCAAGAAGCTGGAGCGCGAGCGGCACGGCTGGCGCGGGTCGCGAGCGACCAAGGAGGCCCTGGCAGCCGAGCTGGCCGACGTCATCATCTGCGCCGACCTGCTCGCCATGACCGCCGGCATCGACCTTGCCGCAGCCGTCCGCGAGAAGTTCAACGCCACCTCGGAGGCTAACGGCCTCACGACCCGGCTGTAGAAAAGGAACGATTATGCGCCCCCTCTCCCTCCTGCTCTGCCTTGTCCTATGTGGATGTGGGCAGTCGTATGATGAGTATAGGAGGGAGGTGGATAGGGTTACGGAGAGGAATTACCGGGAGTACCGGGCGTGGATTGATCCGGACGGGCTCAGGGGCCGGAAGCACGGCTACGACCTCGACCACATGTGGCCGGCGAAGATGTGCTGGGTCCACGGGTGGGCGCCTGAGACCTGCGCCAGTGTGGCTCTGCTGCGGGTCATGCCGGCCAAGCAGAACCGCTCCGAGGGCTGCCGCATGGAGGGCTGTAGGACAAGGCGGCCGGAGTAGCGTTCACCTCTCCGGAGGTGTCGGATGGCAAACTGGCAGTTCATCGTAGAGAGCTGGCGCGGCGGGGCGCACCTGGGCAGTCAGACACAGAGCTTCTCCTGTCCCCCGGATAAGGTGGGGGCTGGAGTACAGGGCATCGTGGAAGAGTGGGCAAAGACCGCGGAGAAGAATGACCGGGTGACGGTCAGCGTGCGCAGGGCGCTTTGAAATGGGTCGCCCCTCACTGGCGCAAAGGGCGACCCGCACTCGCCTTGACCAGCTAATAGTAGACGATTCCCGCTGATTCTGCTAGGTTTTTAGGGCTGTGGCCGCACGGAAGGACGTGCCCCGAAAAGCTACCGGGGCCATCAGGGCGCATCCGGTTCGACCCCGGATTGAGATGGAGCCGGTAACCAACCCGGCCCACAGCAAAAGATCGCGCGACGGCAGCGCGTAGGGACCGGGCATCGGTCGCCAAGGCGGGGCCGGAGATGGTAGGCGCGGACGGATGCCCCGCGAGCCCTGCCCCCGCCGGCAGAGGTGATGGTTACGAAGGCGCAGCCCTTGGCCTAGCCGCAGCCGGTGGAAACCCGGCCCTCTAGCCTCCCAACCGTCCCCACCCTGTCCCCGGACCCTGCCGGTACTGTAGAGACATGGTGGCCCCTACATGACCGCATCTGGTGCATTTCATGCGGGCCTTGAGGCGGTGGGTCTCGTAGGTCTCTCCATAGGAGGCGATCAGCTCGTCATAGGTCTTGAAGACAGCGTGCCAGCAGTGGGCGCTACCGCAGGTAAACCATACGTCGCAGTTGATGTACCTGAGTTGGGAGAGGGTTTCTTCGGGGCGCATGGCCCTCAGTTAGCGCTTCTTCAGCGCCTCGGCCATGGTGGGCGCGATCTTTTCGACACTCCGGCCGATGACGTACCCGCCAAGACCGAGCTGCACGATGTCCCAGAGCTTGATGTACTCGGCCTCCGTCAGGTTCGGCGCCGCCCAGCCGAACCACCGGGCGACGATCAACCCGCCGAAAGTGAGCATCAGCACCGGGCGCCAGTTGGCCGCCAGCCAATGCTCGGACTGCGCCTCCGCCTTCACGATGTCCGCCGCCGCGGCCTCGATCGCTCCGGACTGCGCCAGCACCGCCAGCTGTAACTGGTTCTGCATCTCCAGCCGCTTCAGCTCGTCGGCCGGGTCGGGGAACATGCTCTTGGCGACCTGGCCGAAGACGCCGCCCAGGATCGGGAGAAGGGCCTGCAGCATCATTTCCCCAGCGCGAGACGCGCCGCCTCCTCATAGGTGTCGTCGGAATACCAGTTGAGCGGTTGGCCCTGTGGAGCTGGCCCGCACTCGTGCCGGCAGATGGCCTTAGCCAAAGCGACCAGCATGTCAGGGGTTGCCGGATTGATGGCCCCGTCAGGGTCCACCCCAAGCCGGTGGGCCGTGGACTTGATGTAAATCTCGGTGTCGTTCTCATTCGGCGGGGCGTACCGCTGGATGATCTTCCGCACGGTGTTGAGCCCGTGGGTGCGGTAGTAGGAGAGCAGCACCTTCATCAGCGCCCGCAGACCCATGGTGGGGGTCTCGAAGCAGACGAACTCGTCATCGGTCTGCTTTACCGCCTGCCCCTGCCACACGGTCTTGGTGCGCCGGATGTTGCCGGGGTTGTGGTTGCGGACGCCGCGGGGCAGCCGCAGCGCAGTGGTGACGGCCATGGGTCAGTCCTCCAGCAGCGCGCGGCCGAGCCGCTTCGCCTCGTCTACGGTCATGTGCAGGACTAGCGAGAGGGCGGGTCCGTGGAGGAGCTTGACTGTCTCCCCCTCCCGCCGGATGACGAGATCGGCTACGGCGCACGTGTAGACGCGCCGGCCGTCCTTACGGTCGGTCATGGTGGTCCTTGGTGTGGGTGGGTCAGCCGTAGCGGCGCTGCAGCTCGGCCATGGGGACGAATGACGCGCTGGCGATGTGGCCCGCGCTGATCACGAGGTCATAGACGCCATAGGTCCAGCCGGTCGTGCTCATCCTGGCGTATTCCTCAACGTGCCCGTCCGGCAGGGCGCAGCCGAGGTTCAGGACTGTGACGTGCTGCGACGGGCCGATTTTCGGCGCCCGCCACTGCCGGCCGATGTGGGAATGACCGGAAACGATGTCGAAGCAGGCGTCGTTGGCAATCGTCTGCTCAGAATTCTTCCCGCCGTAGGGCTTTCCAAGCCTGTTAAGCGGGGCATGGGTAAACCCCACTCCGCCCAGGAAGAAGAATTCCCCGAACCGGCCCCAACTCCAGCCGGCGCTGTCGAGGATCGAGGTGAACTCATGCTCCATCATCCCGGCCGTCTCTGGAGCGGTGTTGGTCCACTTCCAGATGCGCTCTTCGTGGTTCCCAAGGGTGATGTGCCGCCGCGGTGCGTAGTCGGACGGTAGGGCGGTGTTGAACGCGTCCAGCGCCTCCTTGCCCGACGCCATGTCCGCCAGATAGGCGGGCTTGGCCCGGCCGTTGAGGGTGTGGTTGCCGTCGTGGCTGTTCAGGCTGTCCAGCGTCAGGAAGTCGCCGATCTGCACCACCCAATCCGGGCGGCTGTCCGCAGCGTGGCGGCCCATCCAGTGGAAGCGGTCTTTGGGCAGCCCGGGGGAGTCGTGTGCGTCGCCGATCGCCAGGACCCGGAGCGTCTTGCCGGCCGGGACGACACGCACCCGTGGTCGCTCCTCCGTGACCACCACGCGGGGCGCCCGCTTTGGCTCCGGTGGCGGCTCGTCCAGCCAATGGCCGTACTTGGCGATCCATGTCTGGAGCGATTGCCGGGGCATCCCCAGAACGATGGCCGCCCTGCTCACGTTGCCGGTCTCGCGCACGAGCCGCAACGCCGCCTCTACCCTCTCGCGGGGAGGCTTCTTGTTCGCGGGCATCTAATGGCCCAAGAACTTCTGCAGGCGGTCCCAAACCCACACCGCGGCGGTCACGAACGCCACCGCGAGCCCGCCCAGCTTCAGGAGCAACCACCACGCCCCCCGCCCCATCGCCGCGGCCTGGAGAAGCTCATCCAGCTTCTTGTCCATGCCCTCGACCTTCCCCGCCAGGTGCTCGTACCCGGCCTCGACCCTGACCAAGCGGTCGCGCTCATCGGGGCTCACGTACCGAATCCTCGTGACATCGAAATAGGTAGGGAGCACGCTCCCCGGCTGGGTCTGCGCATGGGGTCACCTCCTGTGCGCGGTGATGTCACGGGCTTGTTGAAGGCGCGCGACGGGATCGTTGAGGGCTGGCGGGGGCTCTCACTTGCCCAAAGAAAAAGGGCGGCTCCGAAGAACCGCCCTTGCTGTTGCGCTATGGAGTGG
>Ga0196970_1000567_pt1 | contig 40605 bp, 44 predicted proteins | sample S1v_513CmetaG_FD_148672 | JGI IMG/M metagenome (GOLD analysis project Ga0196970, IMG submission 148672) | Soil microbial communities from Anza Borrego desert, Southern California, United States - S1+v_5-13C | ecosystem: Environmental > Terrestrial > Soil > Desert | place: USA: California... | reverse complement strand
AAAGTAGCGCAGCCGCGTGCCAGCAGTCAATGAACCAGCAAGTGCGATATGCCCCTGTAAAATGGCGAGTACATCGGGAGGCACTCGAACGAATGCGCAAGCGCGTTGAACTTGATTCGAAGCTTAAAGGTGAGAGTCTCGTCCGAAAGAGTCTGCTGAAGAGCCAGGCTGAAATCAGTCCTCTGCGCCTTATTCCGGACCTGAACGTTGTGAAGATTGGTGGCCATGGCATCATCGACTATGGGCGTGATGTCGTGATGCCTCTGGTCGAGGAAATCGGGGCCCTCTCGAAGGAGCACAAGATTCTAGTGGTTACCGGTGGCGGCGCACGGGTCCGTCACATCATGAGCATCGGTATTGATCTCGGAATGCCAACCGGTGTGCTCGCAGAGATGTCCGCGAAGATCAGCGAGCAGAACGCAATTATGATGACCTTGCTTCTTTCCAAGTGGGGCGGTTCCCGACTGCACACAAGCGATCTACTCGACCTCCCAACGATGTTTAGCCTCGGCCTGCTTCCGGTCATTCACGGCACGCCTCCATATGGACTTTACGAATATTCACCGGAGGTGGGATTGATCCCGCCACATAGAACCGACACAGGAGCGTTGCTCATCGCCCAGCTACTTGGCGCGAAGAGCTGTATCCTCGTAAAAAATGTCGATGGACTGTACGAGCAGGACCCACGTTTGAATCCCGAAGCACCGCTCATTCGGGACATTACTGCCGAAGATCTATTAAACCGCGAGATGGAAGATATGGTCCTGGAGCCAAAAGCCGTCGAGTTGCTGCAGAACCCGTCCGCGATTCAGGAGATCAAGATAATAAACGGACACAAGCCAGGACAGCTTTCCGAGGCCATCAACGGCGGTGAGGTCGGAACAGTGATCCACCGCTGAAGCGAGCTCTGGAATGCGGCTATAATCCCGCCCTAACCTCCCATCACGGACAGGAAAGGACGAATCCCTTTCAATGGCTGGAAAACTGTTCTATCGCGAACGCACAAAGTACGCCGACGCCTCCCATATGCCGCGGTACATCCTCGTGGCCACTTACAACCTCGACCTCAAAGTCTATGGCCAACACTTAAGAATGAGCGAACTGAAAGCGATCGCCGACTCGACGGGAGCTGAGTTGATTGCGCTGCCCCGGGGGGAGCAGAGCGGTCAGAGACGGCGGGACGATTGGGAATCGAAAGCATCGTAAAGCGTTACTTGATTCGCAAAGTGATTGAGTTAGGATCGGCAGTTCGCAGTGTCAAGTCTGCCTTCTTCCAGGGCGATGATGCTTCCTTCAAGGTGCTCGGTTTGATGTACGTGATGCGTAGATAGAACAACGGTCGTACCGGCGTCTGGAAGAGAAGCGATAACCCGTTCCAACTCGCGCGTTGTGGCACGATCCACGTTCGCTAGCGGTTCGTCCAGCAGCACCACCTCGGGTCTGAGCGCCAGAGCGCGGGCCAGTGCGACCCTGCGCCGCTCGCCCCCAGATAAGTGCTTCACGTTGCGACTACCGAAGCCGTCCAAACCAACAGTCGCGAGTGACTCGCTCACTCTCGAGGCGATTATGTGTCCGTCGTATCCCCGCAACCGCAAACCATAGGCCAGGTTGTAATCAACCGTCCCTGCAAAGAGGTAAGGAGACTGATGTAGGAGCGTGACCCTCATTCGCAAACGTTGGAGTCCTTCCCCGTTCCACTCCACTCGTTTCCCATCGAACTGCAACTCCCCGGCCTCCACCCTCATGAGGAACGCAAGGACGTTCAGGAGAGTGCTCTTCCCTGAACCGTTGGCCCCGGTAACGATGTGCAATTGCCGCTGGGATATTTCCAGGTAATCTATGTCGAGTGCGAGTCTTTCGCCGTAGTACTTGCGAACTCCCATCAACGTGAACTGGCTGTTCATACGTGACGGCTCTCCTGCACGGCCTGAAGCACCAGGTTCACTCCGAGCGCAACCGCCATAAGGATGATGCCAAGTGCGAGTCCGAACGCAAATTCGCCTTTGCTGGTTTCGAGCGCGATAGCCGTCGTCATCGTGCGCGTGTAGCCGCGTATGTTGCCCCCGAGCATCATGGCAATGCCGACTTCTGAGATCGCCCGGCCGAAGGCAGCGATGACTGCCGCCGCCACTCCAAACCGGATTTCGCGCACAAGCTGCAGCATGCCCTGCAGGCGCGTTGCACCCAGAGTAAGTGCAGTCGGCAAGATCCGGATGTCCGCACCGCGTACGGCTGACAGCGTGTAGCTTGCAACAATCGGTGTGGCGAGAATTGCCTGACCTATGATGATCGCCTTTGGACTAAAAAGAATTCCCAAGCCGCCCAATGGACCTTGTCTACTCAAGAATCCGTAGACCAGCAGGCCGATCACGACCGTCGGAAGAGCCAGTAGTGTATTCAGCAGAACGATCACAACGCGCTTCATCGGAAAGTCGGCGAGGCCGATCGCCATGCCGGCAGGCACGCCGAACAGTGATGCATATACGACTGACCACACTGCGACCGAAAGCGAAGTCGAAACGGCGGAAAACACGTCGGGATCTCGGCCGAGAATGAGCGAGATCGCCGTCTGCAATGAGTGCAGAAGTGAGTTCATAGGCTTTGCAGCGTCTTATTGATGAACTTCTCTGCCACTTCGTACCTTAAATCACCGCCCAGCCGAAATCGCTTCGAATAGGGCCTCTAGCTGCGCAACCTGCCTCTCCGCGTCAGAATAGGTGGCGGCCGCCTGCGAGACTCTTGCGCTGGCCTGCGCAGGTTGTGGCAACGCAATTTGCGCAGAATTTGACGGCACGAGCCTCGTCGATTTGACACCGCAGCGGCAGGTGGCCCGGAGGGTACCTTTCGAACAAGTTGGTCGACCACTGAACAACGGCAACGAGGACAAACAACATCAACGACCTCATTCGCAACGAACACCTCTAGAGCTTCACTTAGCTCCCAGCCGATGCTGGCTAATGAACAACGAATCGCTCCTAAGATGCTCGGAAGTAACCCAGGAGCTTCAACGAAGTATGTACCACAGTGCAGGGCTTACATGCGAAGCGTAGGCGGGAAGACTAACCATTGGGGTGCGGCCTAAATCTCTTCGGCCCATCTTCGGAATAAACAACAGCATTTTGCGTGCAGGCGGTGGCAAGGGTTGGCGTACGCACGAATGGTGTTCTGTAATGATGCCTCTACAGCAAGGCTTCATGAACGTAGTCGTCGAGCTGTCGTTGGATCGAGTTTTTGCCCGAGCTACCCGCCAGGTGCAGCAAGCTGAGCCACCTATGGACTGGGCGCTATGGTCGGACGCACGGTTCCCCACTAAGAATTCGCGCTTGGCTGGGCGGTGGAGGGATGGACGTGGTGGACGAGGAAGAACTCAGCTCGGTCGCCACGTTGCTCGAAAGTTCCTTCCCGAAAAACCTGGCCCCAGGACCCGCAGTCGCTGGAGCGCTTCGTCGCGAGTTCGCACCGACACTGGGGTCTGGTCAATGTACCCCATGCCGACTGCCCATTCAGTATCTACAAAAAAATGGCTCCTCAGGTAGGACTCGAACCTACAACCCTCCGGTTAACAGCGGAGCCGAACCACGCAGAATCAACAACTTCGCGGCGCAGATGACAACGATTCACAACGTAAAACCCGCTGAACAACACTCCAGATGCGAAACGTTGACCCAGATTGACCCACGAGCCGAGCTCTCAACCAAAACCCAATCACTTCTGGATTGCCCGCTATCCGGACACAACAGACTTCGGAGATGCTACCCCTTTTCCGAAGCAAAAGCCTTTCTGCGTGGCTCGGCGATCGCTTTGGAATATGTCGCTAGCGCGAGCACCGGGAAGTAGTCACGGTTACCGTGACTATAGGTGATAGCTGATGTAAAAGACCCTCGGAAACCCCGTGCCCGTCGTGATCGTCTCTTCCCATGTTCCATCCGGGGCGCTGATTCTCCTTAAGCCACTTGACCCCTTTTGCGACCTCGGCGCTCTGAACCTCTCCTGCGGCAATCAGACCCAGAAGCGCCCAGGATGTTTGTGACGGAGTGCTCGAAGCTGGCTCGAACTTCTCGGTCTCGTAGCCGCGGCAGCTCTCGCCCCAGCCGCCGTCGCGATTCTGTACAGACTTCAGCCATTTCGCACCGCGTGCAATTGAATCTGATACGTTCGGAGCTCCCGTTGATTGCAAACCGCGGATCGCGAGAAACGTGCCGTAGATGTAGTTGACTCCCCAGCGTCCAAACCAGCTTCCGTTCGACTCCTGGCTTTTCAAAAGGTAGGCGATCCCTCGAGCGATTGGTTCGTTGGTGTAGTTGAACCCGCGTTTACACAATGACTCGAGCGTGCGGCCCGTGATGTCTGCGCAGGTGGGGTCGAGCATCGCGTTGTGATCTGCGAACGGAACCTTGTTAAGGATCTGCCAATTACAATCGACGTCGAATGCGGCCCATCCTCCGTCGGAACTCTGCATTCCTAAAAGCCACTTGATTGCACGTTTCTCAACACGAACCTGTCTCTGAGGATCGCTTGCTTTCGCATGAAGCAGTGCGAGTAACACCATGGCAGTGTCATCAATGTCTGGATAGAACTCATTATCGAATTCGAAGGCCCACCCAGAAGGAGTTAAGTCCGGGCGCTTTCTGGCCCAATCGCCTTTCCGTCGAACCTCCTTTGAAAGAAGCCAATCGGCTGCGGCCGTGAGCTTCTTCTGATCGACAACACCCAGTTCGGCGAGCGCGTACGCCGCAATCGCAGTGTCCCAAACGGGAGACTTCGCGGGTTGGAAAATCAGGCTCTCGCCACGGTCGAGGATCAAGTCGTCGAACTGCTGGAGAGCCAGCAACAGGTCTGGATGGTCGTGTTCATAGCCCAGCGAATCCATCGCCATAATTGCGTACATCATGCTCGGATAGATCGCACCTAACCCTTCACTGTGCTGTAAGTGCTGAATCATCCAGTTCTCCGCTTCGCGAATGGCTGCACCGCGCACCTTCCGGACGTTCTGTCGTTCCCAGCGTTTCAGCAGCCGGTCCGCGCTCAAGAACAGATTCGCGATGCGATCCTTGCGAGGGAGCGCGAATTTGCGAGTCGGATGCGTCAGTTCGTCTACCCGAAGTCCACCTGGAGTCGGTTTGGCACCTCCTAGCGCTTGCACTATCGAGAGTGGGACGATGATGCTTCGGGTCCACGACGACATCTCGTAGAGGAAGTTGCCCGGCAGAATCATTAGCTCGGGCGGAATTGTTGGGCAGAACTTGCGTGGGAAGAGGTTGAAGAAACTGAAATTAATCTTGGTGTAACTATTGCACGCTCGAATGCCGCCGAGTTTGAGAATGACAGAGAAAGCCTTCTGCATGTTCGGGTGGTTCATATCCATCCCGACCATCTTCAGCGCCGTATAGGAGCGCACAGTAGCGTTGATTTCGGCCCTGCCGGGTTCGTAGATGTTCCAGCCGCCGTCTGGCTTCTGAGAATCCAGTATGGCGCGGGCGGCTTTGCGGATTTTCGGCGTGGTTGGCGGATTCCAACTGCCATCGGGCTGCGCTGGATAAAGCCACATCTGCAGCAGGATGTAGTCGGCTTGAAGCGTCGAATCGGCCGTTAAGTCACCGTACCAATATCCGTCAGCAAATTGCTTTTCGACTAGTGCGCGAGCAGCCTGCACGGCCGCAGTCCGAGCCTCTTCCGATGAAATCTGCTTGATTGCAATCGCTGTATGTTCAACAGATTGGCTTGCTACATCGCCTCTACTTACAAATCCGGGAAGTTCACGCACGAAGGAGTCTCCAAGGAACGTCAGCCAAAACCGTCATTTCTGAGCAGGCGTTCTCAGAACAATTGCGAGAATCTGATTTATCGAGAACAAACGCAGCATTCTGGAACAGGGTTTCAAGACCACGGGGAGCCCGATATTCAGGGAGAGAGCATCGGACAACGCATTCCCGCGGCGGAGAGACCGTGGCCGACTATTCGGCACGCCATAGTGGAGCGTCGATCGCGAAAGCGTCCGGTGGAATCGGCAGTGGTAAACCACCGGTTCCCCGAACGCTCTACACCTGCAAGCTAAACTACCGACTTGCCAAACCAATCGCGATCAAAAGGGCTATGATGGCGCCCGCTCCGATTGCAAACTTGACGCCACTGGACAAGTTATGGCCTCTTGCCTTTGCGACCTGCGGATAAGCGATTTGCACTTCATCCTGCGTCTGCGGATCCACCATGATGAAGTACGTGTCGGTTACTTCGGCGAGATACCCTTTGACTTGTGTTTTGTCACGCAGTATCAGCTCGATCTGTGCGTGGGGCCCTGTGCCCATGTTTATCAGTTCACGCCTAAGTCGTTCTGCTTTTGCCCTGGACCTTTCCAACGACTCGGCGTACGCGGGTGCGATTCCAACATGAACCATTGTTGCCATGAGAAGGAGTGAAACCAATCGTCCGGCCATTGATCCTCCCAGATATGTCCATCACGCTGGATTGGGCGTTGTTCATCCTGCCCGGAGCCGGTCCTATGCACCGCCTCCGAGCACCTTGTACAGCGTGACTGTGTTTGCAAGTTTAGCCATGCGAAGATTGACCAAGCCTTGTTGTGCCGCATACAACGATCGCTGTGCCACGAGAACGCTCAGGTAGCTGTCGATGCCCGCTTTGTAGCGTGCCTCGGACAGTCTATACGTATGGTCCAGCGCATCAACTAGAGCCTGTTGACTCGCTTCCTGCTCAGCCAGTCGTGTCCGCAGAGTTAGTGAGTCGCTGACTTCACGGAACGCCGATTGTATGGTTCTCTCGTATTCGGCCAAAGCCGTTTCGCGGTCCACATTAGCGACCCGAAGATTTGCCCGGCGAGCGCCTGCGTCAAAGATTGGCAGACCAACTTGCGGGACAAAATTCCAAGTCTTGGCGTTGTCCTTAAACAGCCCCGATAGATCGCCACTCAAGAACCCAGCACTGGCGGTTAGCGCGATGCGAGGAAAGAACGCGGCACGCGCCGCTCCGATATTGGCGTAGGCCGCGCGCAGTTGATGCTCGGCAGACAAGATGTCCGGCCGTCTCAGCAAAACCGTCGATGGTACCCCCGCCGAGATCTCCTTAACCGGTGATACGGCGGCAAGTTGAAGGGGCAGCAAATCGGCAGGCACGGGGATGCCCACCAACAGATTCAAGGCATTCCGGTCGGTTTCGGCCTGTGCTGAGTACCTCGCGACATCGACGCGAGCGGCTTCTACTTGGCTCTGTGCCTGACGCAGGTCCAGGTCAGAACCGATGCCCGCTTCCCGCGAACGTCGAATCAACTCGTACGAGGACTGCTGGGCTTCAAGCGTGGTCTGTGCGAGCCGCAGGTTCTCGTGGTCTGCGGCTAACGTCAAGTACGTGTTAGCCACGGCAGCCACGAGTGAGATCTGCGCTCCAGAGCGTGCTTGCTGGGAAGCGAGGTACTGTTGGAGCGCGACGTTCTTCAAGCTACGAACACGTCCGAACAGATCCAGTTCCCAGCCGGCCACACCCAACCCGACCGTATACTGCTCGGAATTGTATGCCTGCCCATTCGGCGAGAGATTCCGAGGCACACGATAGACCTGTCCTTCAGCCGCTGCACCCACGTTGGGTACTTGTTGGGCACGCTGAATTCGATACAGTGCTTGTACTCGCTCTACGTTGAGTGCGGCGATGCGCAGGTCACGGTTGTTTTCAAGCGCAAGCTTGAGAACAGACCGCAACTTCTCGTCGGTGAAGAAGTCCTCCCATTTCACGTCGGCGGCTTCGGGCACACCGGTGTTCATGTCGGTAGCGGCCGATGTTGGCCACTGCGGCGCGACCGGCATCGCCGGGCGCTTATAGCGCGGCTGCACACAACCGGTGAGAGCGGCGGTCATCACCAGAGTCAGAATTATTCTCTTCATTAGCTAACCTCCGCTGGATCGGCCGTCTTGCGCCGCAGTTTCCTGTCAAACAACTGAATCACCATCACAAAGAAGAGAGGAATGAAGAAGATGGCAAGGAACGTCGCTGTCAGCATTCCTCCGAGCACGCTCGTGCCTATGGCTATCTGCGCTCCGGCTCCGGCGCCGGACGCGATGACCAGCGGCAGCACGCCAAAACCGAAGGCCAACGAAGTCATCACGATTGGACGCAGGCGAAGTTTAGCCGCTTCCACCGTCGCCTCGATCAACCCCGCTCCTTCCTCCAATCGAGTTTTTGCGAATTGCACGATCAGAATCGCGTTCTTAGTCGTCAGTCCAAGCACGGTCAGCAGACCGATCTGGAAGTACACGTCATTCGGTAGGCCGCGGAACGACGATGCAAGTACGCCACCGATGACGCCGAGCGGAAGAGCCAGCATGATCGAGATCGGGACTGTCCAGCTTTCGTACAGAGCCGCGAGTACGAGGAAGATCACCAAGATCGAGAAGGAATACAGCAGACCAGTCTGGGTCGAGGCCATGCGCTCCTGGTAGGACAATCCGGTCCACTCGTACCCGATACCCTTCGGTAGCTTCTCGACCATCTCTTCCATCGCCTGCATCGCTTCCCCAGAGCTGCGTCCCGGCGCGGGTTCACCCAGGAAGTTGAGAGACGGAAAGCTGTTATAGCGCTCCAGACGCGGCGAGTCGTGAACCCAGCGGCCTGTCGTAAGCGTGTTGAATGGGACCATGCCACCCTGATTGTTGCGGACGTAGAGCCGATCCATGTCGGATGGCAGCATGCGGTATGGTGCGTCAGCCTGCACGTACACGCGCTTCACGCGGCCGCCCTGAATGAAGTCATTCACGTATGCACTACCGAATGCGGCAGAGACGGTCTGATGCAGGTTTGATAGAGGGACGCCAAGCGCACCGGCCTTCTGCCAGTCGACATCGCTGTGGTATTCAGGTACATCTTCCAGACCGTTCGGTCGGACACGCACCAGTCGAGGATCCTTGGCCGCCATTGCAAGCAGTTGGCCGCGAGCCTCCATCAGCTTCGCATGGCCGAGCCCCGCTCGGTCCTGCAGCATGAAGTCGAATCCGGTCGATGTGCCCAGTTCGACAACCGCAGGCGGCGGGAACGCAAATGCGACCGCGCCGCGCAAAGCCGCGAACGCTCCCATGGCTTTTCCGGCGACAGCCTTGGCGCGAAGATCATCACGTTGACGCAGGTCCCAATCGCGAAGCTTCACGAACGCCATGCCTTGATTCTGTCCGCGCCCGGCGAAGCTGAAGCCAGCAATGGTAAGGCACGAATCGACCGCTTCTTTTTGGTCTTCGAGAAAGTGTCGACGTACTTGGTCGAGCGTTACCTCAGTCTGTTCGCGGGTCGAACCAGGAGGCAGTTGTACCATGGCCATCAATATGCCCTGATCCTCATCCGGCAGATATGCCGTGGGCATGCGGAGGTAAAAGTACCCCATGGCGATGACGATCAGCACGAAAGCCGCGACCGCATGGGCACGCTTGCCCAAGATGCGAACTACGATTGCCTGATACTGGTCGCGCAGCCGGTTAAAGTAGTGGTCGAACTTAAGGAAGAAGGGCCGGAGTAACCTGAAGCCTGTTTCAGCCGCTTCATGTCCTTTCTGCACGGGCTTGAGCAGCGATGCGCAGAGCACCGGAGTCAGGATGAGGGCCACCAGCACCGACAACAACATGGAGGCGATCACCGTCACCGAGAACTGGCGGTAAATGATTCCGGTAGATCCAGGAAAGAAGATCATTGGCGCGAACACTGCCGAGAGTACGACCCCGATGCCAACGAGAGCGCCCGTGATCTCCTGCATCGACTTGCGCGTCGCCTCGCGCGGCGAAAGTCCCTCCTCGCTCATCACGCGCTCGACGTTCTCCACAACCACGATGGCGTCGTCCACGAGCAGACCGATTGCCAAGACCATCGCAAACATTGTCAGCATGTTGATCGAGAAGCCGAACAGCGCAAGCACGCCGAACGTGCCCAGAATGACCACCGGGACGGCAATGGTCGGGATTAACGTTGCCCGCATGTTGCCGAGGAACAGATACATGATCAGGAACACGAGGATGACCGCTTCAAACAGCGTCCTGACGACCTCGCTGATCGCAACGCGCACGAACGGAGTGGTGTCGTACGGGTAGACGACCTTCATCCCTGGTGGGAAGTATTTCGAGAGTTCTTCCATTTTCGCCTTCACGGCTGCAGCCGTGTCGAGCGCGTTGGCTCCGGGTTCCTGTCGGACAGGAAGAATTGCAGTCGGTTTGGCGTTGTAGGTCGGCTTGACGTCGTAAAACTCGGTTCCAAGTTCTGTACGTGCTATGTCACGCACTCGAACAATCGACCCGTCCGGGTTTGTGCGCAGCGGGATTGCACCAAACTCCTCAGGGGTTTTGAGCAGCGACTGGACGAGGATGGATGCGTTCAGACGCTGACCTGGTACGGCGGGCGCTCCGCCGAACTGACCTGCAGATACCTGCACATTGTAGGTGCGGATCGCAGCGACGATGTCACTGACGGCCATGTTGTACTGGGTCAGCTTCGACGGATCAAACCACACCCGCATCGAATACTGCGAGCCGAAGCTTTCTACCTCACCGACACCGCGCACGCGAGCAAGCGATGGCTGAATCTGCGATACTGCGTAGTCGGTAAGGTCGTGTTCGGTGAGACTTCCGTCCTCCGAAACCAATCCGACCATCATCAGGTAGTTTCGTGTGGACTTGGCTACGGTCACGCCCTGACGCTGCACAACTTCTGGCAGCATGGGCATCGCAAGCTGAAGCTTATTCTGTACTTTCGACCACGCGAGATCAGGATCGGTACCCGGAGCGAAGGTCAAGACGAGCTCTGCCCTACCGGAGGCGTCGGCTGTCGCGTTCATGTACAGCATGCGGTCGAGCCCCGTCATCTTCTGCTCGATGATCTGCACTACGCTGTCTTCGACGGTTTTCGCCGTAGCGCCGGGATAGATCGCTGTGATCGAGATCGATGGTGGCGCGATGGGCGGGTATTGCGAGATCGGAAGGTTATATATCGCGAGCGCACCGGCCAAGATCATGCCGATGGCGATCACCCATGCAAACACAGGGCGGTCGAGGAAGAACTTAGACATGATCTTCCCCTTTGGCCGACTGTGCTGACTGCTGTTGGGCTGGCACAACCCGAACCTGGGCGCCTGGACGTATGCGCTGCAAACCTTCAACGATCAGGCGGTCACCGGCATTGAGCCCTTTGGTGACTAACCACTTGTCTCCGATCGCACGCTCCAACTCCAGCGTGCGCATTTCGACTGTGTTGTCTTTCGTGACAACCATCGCTATTGGAGTCCCTTTAGCGTCTCGCGTAACACCCTGCTGCGGTACGAGCAAAGCCTGTTCATTGATTCCTTCTTGAACGATGGCGCGAACAAACATGCCCGGGAGGAGAACTTGAGACGGATTCGGAACGACGATGCGCAGCGTCACAGTGCCGGTAGTCGGGTCCACCGTCAGGTCGCGCGCTTTCAGGGTGCCCTCAACGGTGGTGTTGTTTTCCAGGACGATCTTGACTTTGTTCTGAAGCGACCCGTTGCGGGCCAAACGTCCGCTCTCCAAGCGCTCGCGCAGACGTAGCAGTTCGCCGCTGCTCTGCGCCACATCCACGTAGATAGGGTTAAGTTGCTGCACTACGGCGAGTGCCGTGGGCTGGTAAGCGGTCACCATAGCGCCAACGGTAGCGTTGGATATACCAACACGGCCTGCGATTGGTGACTTGATGGGAGTGTATGAAAGATTGATACGTGCCGCTTCCAGCGCGGCGCGTCGTGTCTCAACAGCCGCCTTGCGCGCTTCTACAGTGGCTTCAGCCTGCTGCAGAGCTGCTGTGGCATCGTCATAGTCCTGTTCGCCAACCGCATGGATTTCCGCAAGCCCTTTCAATCGCTCAGCGCGGAGGCGGAGCGAAGGGACGTTTGCCTTCGCCGTAGCAAGCTCTGCTTCCGCACTCACAAGGGCTGCTTTTGCCTGTTCATAAGCGGCTTTGTACGGCGCAGGGTCGATCTGGAAGAGCAGGTCGCCCGACTTAACGTCACTTCCCTCATTGAAGACGCGACGTTGAATCAATCCATTCACTTGGGGCCGAATTTCAGCAACAAGATACGCGGAGGTACGTCCTGGCAACTCCGTGGTTAACACAGCGCTCTCGGGTTGAACCGTCACCGTCGCAACTTCGGGAGGACCGGCCTGTTGCACGGCAGCTTTGGTCTTACACCCCGACAAGAGCAACGCGATAGCGATGACGCCGATTGCGCCGATTCTTGAGACATTCGAACTCGACATTACGAAATAATTCCTTCTCTCTTCAGGTTTGTGTACGTGATGCTGCAGTGATCTCACGCAGGATGGCCACGGCTTTACCAGGCCGCCCTCCCCGTGAGAGAGTCACGTCGTCTTGAAATGCGTGTCGCCACTAGAAGCGGAACACGAGACCGGCCAAGCGATCGGCAGGTGATGACTTCGAGACGGACGACATCGGATTCCGGAGCCGCACAGACCAAGAGGCAGTTCTCATCTCTAGAACTGAGATTCACGCCGGCGTACATACACGCCCTAGTCTGCTGATCCACCGTTTCGGTTTCGCGGAGGTCAACAATCGAGCTCCTGCCGTTCATGCACGTCACTGAACTACCCCATTGCATTGGGCATGCCAAAGCAGTCGGCGCGTGTAACTGAAGGAGCTACTGCGATTTATGTGGAGTCGGGCCAGTATCGAAAGGGTCGACCTATGCCCTTATGCAGGCAAGCTGCCCGTATTCGGGCACGTCGATTGGGCAGGCATCACGGCCGACTAGCCACCGCTCGCTGTTCCAGAAGGTCGATAAAGTAGTACATCTCGCGGCATCACGAAGACCGAAGTGACGATTAGGCCCAACCCCGGAACAAGGCCGCGACAATATCTTCTGCGCAGTTAGGCGTGAGAAGAGGCGAACCAGTAATGAAGAATGATTCAAGTGCGTGCGTCATGGCACCGGTAAAGATCAAGGCGAACAGTCTGGGATCCCGCCCCTCACATGAAGGAAATCTCCCTGCCGCAGCATCAGCCACAAGTTGAATCGCCTCGCTACGGATCCTCGCTATTCCATCCGCCTGAACTGCTCCAGAATTGGATCGTGACACGAAAAGCGCGAAACGGCAGTAGTCGGGATGCTCGACTCCGTACCGGAAAAGTGAGCACGCGAGCCGAGTACACCTGACTTGGAAGGAGTCATCTCCGGAGAGCGCAGTTGCGATTAGACGATTCACCTGTTCAGTAGTCTGTTTGAGGACAGCATGCAGGAGGCCCTCCTTGCTTCCATAGAAGTAGTACAGAGTTGGCCGACATACGTTCGCCGCCGTGCAAATGTCTCTTATCGAGGTGCTTGCGTATCCTTTCGCACCGAACAACGCAACCGCCGACCCAAGAATGCGTGCTTCCGTGGGCTCGATACCGCTTGAGCTCCTAACGAGCCTACGCCGGCTGGTATCTGGCAAGGCAATGGCTTCCAGCATAATCATGTCTCTTCAAGGCTTTCTGCAAACTCTGGCATTGACTGCTCAATAGTCGCTATCGCTGAACAATAGGCTGCTTCGAACTCAGCCCTGTTAATCCCCAGAAGTACAGCGGATTCGCGTGACGAATAGCCCTCAATTCCGCGAAGCACGAGCGCAAACCGTGCTATCACGTCCATCGCAATAACTGCACGAGTGACTGGCTCGGTTTTGATGCGCTCTTTCACAAGCGGCGAGAGTGAGGAGTGGTGGCCATGAGGACAGGTCCGAGTACGAGCTTCTCTGATGGACACGCGCTGAGACTCGATTGCACAGCGGATTGTTGCCCTGTGCGCCCAATGGCTCAGCCATTCTTCGAAAACCTGGTTGTGGTTAGTGGAGAGTGCGAGGGCATTAACAACACAAGCCTCGGCACTCTCCTTGTTGCCAGTCAGGATCAATGCCAGCCACTTCAAGTCAGCATCGTTTTCGCTGAAAGCCTGTCGAACTTCATCAGGCGAGGCGTGGCGGGAGCGCACTTGCGGCTCGAATGGATTCACTTTATGACATAGACGCAACATTGTTTCTTACCTCAACCGCAACCGTGCCCTTGGTGCCTATTCGAATGCTCTACCGCCGCCCTTGAAACCGCGCTTGGCTGCTTGCCAAATCCACCTGATCACACGTCCATCGTTGTAGCAGTAAGCGAGGTTATGGTTGAGCGTGGAGAAGCAGTGGCGCTGACAGACTGCTTTAATTTCTTTCAATTGCCGACTATCGAAAGCGAAGGAGTCTATGTTCCCCCAGTGGAAGGTGGCTGGATATAACGGAAAGCAAGGCGCAACTGTTCCGTCCGTGCGGACGACAACGTTGTTCTGCCCTGCACGGCAGTTCCAGTCAGCAAACTGCAGATCTCCCGATTCACTCTGCACAAGACCAGGAAGAGCTGCGAGCATCTTGTCTACATCACCGGTTCCATCGCCGTTCCAGCCTACTTCTTTCAGGTCAAGGCCGGAACTCATCCGCATGAATGTCTTCATCTCTAGTAAGCGCTGAACCGAGTTCACCATTTGGTAGCCGGCACGGTGCCTTTCCACCAGCCAATCGACAAGTCCGTCCACAGCCGTCCAATCTTCCGGACGGAGATAGGTAGGATTGTTCTCCAGATGCTTGAAATGGTCGCTCTGGTCAAGCATCGGCGTTTCATTGATGTGGTAGTCAGTCGCGATGCGATGATCGTGCGCCCAGTCCGTGAGCTGCTTCACATCATCGTGATTGTTGCGACAGATGTTGATGTTGAAGAACACCATGTATCCGTACACGTATTGCTTTCGCAGCAGATACTCGAGGTTGCGACGGATGGGTACGAGTGCTTTCGGCAAGCCCGGTTTTTCATCCCAAGCATCTACGGCAACATTGAAGACAGCCACACCTGCATCGCCGAGACGGGCAGCGAGCGTTGGGTTCAATAGGCGTGCGTTGGTGCCGATGTATACCCACATTCCCTTTTTCGTAGCGTAGTAGACGACCTTGTGAATGAACTCCGGCCGGAGTAAGGGTTCTCCACCCATGAGACCAAGAACGCGCCCACCGTGATCATGCAACCAGTCGATGGAACGTCGCGCCACGTCTTCCGTCATGCCCTTCACCTGGTTGTTGTAGGAAGGGCAGTACCAGCAGTCGAGATTGCACTTGTACTCAACGAAGAGATAAGAGGTGATCGGATGGAAATCTCCAGGCAGTATTCGAGAACGGAGATACGGCACAAGCCAGCCGCGCATCTTGCGCAAGATCTGAGGAGTCGTCCAGGTACGGCGCTCCGGTGGCTTAATCGGACCTGGGTCCAGTAGCTTCAACGGGAATCTCGGAAAAACTGGCTCCGGAAGAGAAACTCCCTTATCTGCGGCCGCTGGTGAGGGTTGCTGATACCTGTTCATCAGCAGGTCGTTCATAGAATCGTCAATGCGGAATTTCGCCGGGGTGGTCGTCATTCTCTTGCTTTCTTTTCCTCCGCTACGGATAGCGGTAGGTGCGGCCGCACAAAGCGTGGGGGAGCGACCGCACCCGGGGCCGAAGCTGCTCCTTCATGCCCCAATCCTAGACAGATTTACCTTCGTAGTGGGATCCCGAGACGACGACAGAGGCCACTGGAAAATGAGCCGCATCCTTGGAAGTGCGCACCCAACCGATGCAGCCAGCAAAGAACCTCCTCACCAGCCTCATCAGCGAAGGTTACGTCGCGCAGATCAATTTCTATTGGCCATCTGTCGAGCGTCGTACCAAGCACTGCGTTGCGTAGTTCGCGTGCCCATTCATCGACTAATCTCCCCTCGACTTTGAGGGTGACCCTGTCAGCGTGATGTCGAACACTGATTCGCAGCACGCCCTAATAAACGCACGACTGTTGCCAAACGTTCGGCAAGGGCCAAAAGCTAACTAATCAGCCAGTTTGAATGAGAAAAGCATCGTCGTCTCGCATTCGCGGGTGCCCGCAGGTGGGCAGCCTGCCCAAATATGGGCGGGCGGGCTAGCCGTTCGAGTAGGCGAACTGCAACTTCTGACACTGGTATCGCAGGCTACGTATGCATTCCGATGCGTGAGCTGGCCTTCTGAAGTTCGGAGTCCTGCGTGCACGAAGAACTTGGAACCGGAAACTTGGCTAATAGAGTAATCTGGTGGCACAAGCCCTCGAGAGCAGACTAACTTGCAGCGGCATCATTGGTGATTATGGGAACTCCCGGACTAAACACCTCAAGAGAAGATCGCCGGTATCGTGCGCTGCTTGAGGTTTCGGCGGCGATTGCGACACAGCCGAATCTCCAAGCAGTGTTGAATAGCATTTCTGTTCTGCTTTCTAAGGTTGTGCCTTTTGAGACTGTGGCGTTGCTGCTGCTGAACGAAAGCCGAGGAACAGTGACGCTGTACGCACTTCATAGTGGGCACGATCCTGGAATTGAGATAGGAACCGAGATAAGGCTTGGCGAGAGTGCAATAAAAAGAGCAATTGATAAGCAGACCCCCGTTTTCGTCGAGGATGCGAGACAGGAGATTGCAAATCAACCTGAATTGAGCTCTCGGCTAAATCTCGAACAGGTCCACAGCTCGTACGCCTTCCCGATCTCAACTTCCAGACGCAAACTCGGAGCGCTCATATTCGGAACGAGAAGACGAGGGGAGTTCAGCGATGAAGATGTAGAGTTAATGCGGTCGGTGGCGTCGCACGTATCTGTTGCACTGGAAAGTGCCTTGGCCTTGCAGTCCGCGGAGGAATACCAGCGCGACCTGGCCCGAGAGCGCGATCGGCTACGACTGTTACTCGAGATCAATAACCACATCGTTTCCCGACTTGATCTCGATGAACTATTTCGAGCCGCCTCGAGTTCCATTCGCAAGTTCTTCGCTAATGATTTCACCGGGTTCTGGCTCTTCGAAGGCAGTTCCAGTCGGCTGAAATGCGCCGCTCTGGATTTTCCAGATGTAAACGGATTTCTTGAGGAAGTCGAAGTTCCGGATCTAAAAAATTCAGAGTTGGAGGACATCAGGTCGAGCGCGCCACGAGTCTTCACGCGAGAAGAAATCATCGAGCTACCATCGGCAGTGGCACATCGACTGAAGGCCGAAAACATCTCCACACTTGTCAGCGCTCCTCTCAGCACTGCGAACCGGCTGGTTGGCATCTTCTCCCTCGGTAGTCGCCAACCTGCTTTGTACACCCAAGAGGATCTCGACCTGCTTATGCAGGTCGGCACACAAATCGCTTTGGCTGTCGAGAACGCTGTCGCGTACGGAAAAGTCAACGCCACCAGCAGTCGCCTTGAGGCAGAACGACTGTATCTTGAGTCAGAGCTTCGAGCTGAGTACAACTTCGAGGACATAGTTGGAAAGAGCGCAGCGCTCCGGGCCGTTCTAGATCAGGTTCAGATCGTAGCGCCGACCGGTTCCACCGTGTTGCTGTTGGGGGAAACGGGAACTGGAAAAGAACTAATCGCCCGCGCAATTCATAACCTCAGTCCACGACGGAGCCGGACCTTCGTTAGGTTGAATTGTGCTGCCATTCCTTCGGGGCTTGTAGAGAGTGAGCTATTCGGCCATGAGAAAGGTGCATTCACAGGCGCTCTTGCTCAGAAGCGTGGCAGGTTTGAATTGGCTCATGAGGGCAGCTTGTTCCTAGATGAAATTGGCGACATCAGTCTCGAGCTTCAGCCCAAGCTGCTTAGGGCACTTCAAGAACAGGAGTTCGAGCGACTTGGAAGTGCGAGAACGATCCATGTGGATGTCCGACTGATCGCGGCAACACACCGCGACCTTCCCGACATGGTCCGCAAGGGACAATTCAGGGAAGATCTGTTCTATAGGCTCAATGTCTTTCCCATCGAGATCCCTCCTCTGCGTGACAGAAAGGAAGACATCCCACTGCTGGTCCACTACTTCGTCTCGCGCCTCGCGCGACGGATGCAGAAGGATATTAAAGATATTCCGCGCGAAGCTATGGAGGCCTTAGTGAACTGGCCTTGGCCAGGCAATGTGCGGGAATTGGAGAACTTCATCGAGCGGGCGGTGATACTCACTAGTGGACAGACACTCAACGTACCCGTGCGTGAGCTCCGCGTCCGCAGCCAGTTTGCAGTCCCAGGCGGCTCAAGCTTCCACGATGCGGAGCGTAGTGCGATCCTGGCCGCACTACGTGCGGCAAACGGGCGTCTTTCGGGTCCCGGCGGTGCCGCCGAACGACTAGGCCTGAAGCGAACCACACTTCAGAACAAGATGCGTCGACTGGCTATTACAAAGTCGGATTACTAGCCAATGTGATTGCTGCCCAGTTCTGCTGACCGCATTCGGGCAGTGTGCCAGCATGAGGTCAGCGCCAGCCTCAGGATTTCTTCCCGTCCAAAACGCTAAGTCCCTGAACACTAACGTCATGCGCTGACTGCCAGGGCTGGCATGCCAACTGCATTCCTCATATGCGCGGGACGTGCAATGTGGCGATGTATTTATAAGCTCGTCCCGCTTTAAGGAGTCAATCGATGCGTCATTTTGTTGTTGCAGTCGTTTTGCTGCTGACGATAAGCACGGGGTTATGGGCCCAAGAAGAAGCACGGAATGAAGTGAGTGTTCAAGGCACTGGATTCTTCACCAAAGAAACCACCGACAGTGGCATCACTCACCAGCCAACACATTCAGGAGGACTCCTGACGGGATACCGCCTGAACGTCAATAAGTGGGTGGCCGTCGAAGGCAATTACGGTTACTACCGCAATTCGCAAAGATACTTTGCGACTGCGGGCACGGCCGATCTGCCGACGAATGTCCATGAGGTTTCCGGATCAGTCGTATTCAAGATTCCAACTGATACCGTCATCAAACCTTTCCTTCTCGCTGGCGGTGGTGCCCTAGTGTTTGATCCCCGTGATGTTTCTGCAATCGACCAGCAGACGCGCGGAGCATTTGTCTACGGCGGGGGCGCTGATTTCGCAGTTCATAAGAACATCAGCTTCCGTGCTCAGTATCGCGGGTTGGTCTACAAGGCCCCCGATTTCGATGGACAGTTCGCGCTTGACAAGGTCACCCACTCGGCTGTTCCCTCTGCAGGACTGGTATTTCGTTTCTAGTTTTCGAGGTAGGACTCTCTTTCTGTAAACCTCCGCTGTCAACCTCCGATTGGGCGGCCCTTCATGAATATAGAGGGGCCGCTTTTTTATGTAGTGTTCGACCGGCCCGTGAGATCCAGCGGCCAGTATGTTGAGATCAAGCAGGGCTCAACTGACTCACGGATTACAGCAGCAGTTGAAAATCGAAATCCATCAGTAGCTGCTTCGGCGCCAACACTTTGGTGAGAGTAGCAGGTGGCCCGGCAAGTCGGCGCGGTCAGCTTGAAATAGAACTGCTCAGAACCTCGGCCGAACTCGTGACTTCTAATTGCAGAGTCAAGTGCACTGAACGCTTCGGGCTCCGCAGTTTCTGAGTGGTTCGGGCCCAAGCATTACATCTAGCATACATTGGGTTCTTCAGCAGCTCCCTCACGTGGGCTTGCTCCCACCGTTTGCCGGTCGCTAATGGGACGCCATCACGGTTCAGAATCCGGGTAATCGCCGTTGGAGTTTTTGTCCAGAGCCAGTCGAAATATTCTACAAAAACTTTTGACCTCGTTCTGTGGGTCCGGGTACCAGAACCGTTCGTTCCGTCGCTACGCTCTTCTGCTGCCCCTTCTCGAACCGTGCCTTGCGTGCGGACACCAGAAGTCGCCGCAATCCATGTCCTGCATCCCCGCCTACCAAAAACCCAACCAGCAAGGCGAGCTTTCCTTCAAAGACCTTCACGCCCAGCTCGCGGCTAAACTCGGCGGCCATGCTGCGTTTCAGAGCCGGTGTAAGGCCAGAAATCGGTAACAAACTCCGCGACTCTGGCCGTTGGCGCCTCGGCTTCAGTGGCTCGGTGTTCATCAAATCCTTTCAGGATCAGCCATATTGCTATCGCAGCGTAGGCCGGAGCTAATGGGATGGCCAGACGTGTTTCGGGTGGATAGCCAAGAAAGCCGCGCAAGGTAACGGCTCCGATCTGATGAGGCTTGCAATGGCTCCGAAACCAGCGAGGACGTGCGGAACCATTCGGTAGCGATACAGAAACGCGAACAGCGAAAACATCCAGCAACCTACTGCAAGCAGGGCTGAATAGTGTGCCCATTTGCGTGCCGAGCCGACTACCAAGGCGAGCGCCTGGAAAGATTCAAGCTTTGCCGTGCCCGCTTCGGCATATCGCTGGCTCAAAGTTAGCATGGCCATCAAAGCACTGTTGTCAAACGCCTGCAGTGAGAAGGCGTCAATTGCGAGCGTCACGAGCCACATCGCCATACCTTGGCTGTATTCGCGGAACGCTGCGAAGCCAGCGATCGCTATACACATGGGAATCGCGCTACCGAAAAAGAGTAGAAGTACAGCCGAGCGGACCTGGAACGCATGATCCGCCGCGTTCGTTAGAAACCCCGTTGAGGCTATAACTGGATGCAGCATGGCGAGGGCACTATGAGGCCTGCAGCCAAATGCACGAGCATCAAGGTGCCGACAACCCGGCCGACGCTCTTTCCCGATCTCATACACACCTCCAACTAGGGTTCAGTCGAGGGCAATGATTGTGCACCTGATTCACGACGTCCAGCAAGTCCCGCCACATTCGTAGTCGAGTGAACTGGTGATTTTCATGGCACGGTCTTAGGCCCCAAGGTCGGGCTGTACCCGAGATCGTGAAGGATGGCGTCTCTGGGGACGTCCGTCTGCATTTGAATGGTTTAGTTCGGCGAGCGTCGATGTGGAGGTGCCCGTTACGGGGCACCTCCGAGAAAGTCAGGCGGCTGGCTTCTTTCTCTTCGGTGGACGATCGCCGGTGATGTTTCTCTCGCGATCGACGTCGATCTCTTCTCGTCGCACTGTGTCGGACACTACTTCGGTATCCTGAACTTGGCGTTTTCCAACCTTCACTTCGCCAGTGACTACCGTGTCCTTCTCAACTCTTACCTGTCTTTCGACAATGGAACCACGATGTCTTCTTCGCCCACGTTGCCGGTTGCGGGCTCTCCACCGGAGACGTTCGTTCTCTCAATTACTAACTCCTCTCGAGTGACCGAAACTTCCACCTGCTTTTGCTCAGTGACTACGTTCTTTTGGATGCGAGCTTCACCACGACTTACCCGTTCCTTGTAGGTGCGCAGCATCTCGCCGCGTAGCTGAATTCGCTGCCCTGCACCCAGTCGCGGTCGCGCGTACTCACATCTCGATCGCGCAAGTTCACGTCGATGTCGCGATCTCGGCCCGCGTACGCCGTAGTTGTTCCAGTCTGCGTGCCTGAAACGTTGTAGTCAGATTCGAAGCCGCTCTCCCGCAGGTCACCGCCGTTGCGCTCCAGAATGCTGCGGGCTCGGTCGAGGCGGGATCCTTCCGCATAGATACTCAGCACGGCTCCGCCGCTGCTGATTCCTCTGTTGTAGTAGGTTGAGCGCTCTTCAGACCAGTCCATGCCCTGATGCCAATCGCTAGTCTGGTAATCACGATCATTGGTGTCGGACTCGCCCGAGAAGAAGTCCTTGATGCTCTGCCACGTCCCCTTTGGCTGCATTCCGGAGGAACTTGTCTCCCGCGGTGATGACGACACCACCGAGCTGTCCTGAGTGGTTTCTTCGGCGGCGCTTGGAGGTGAGGCAGAACGTCGGCGGCAACAAGCCGAAGCCAAGGTGCAAGGTAGCGTTGCAGAGATGCGCGCGAACGTTGCCGACGAAACGGTGTCCGATGCTCAAACGGGTGGCACTTCGGCTCTCTTGCTTTCAGAACTGATTTCATCTCATCGACAGTTCCCCCACCTAAAGTGAAGAACTCGGCTTCGACTCGCCGCCTGAGGTCTCCGTCACATTAAGGTCACAGCCTCGCCCCCCCGAATCTCACGTAGGCGATCGGCGATCTTCTGCTTTTCTCCCGGCAGTACCTCACCGGTGACGGTGACGTGCCCATCCCGTGCTTCAACAGCAAGTTTGAAGTGCTGCACTACATGGCCGACTTGTGCTCGAACACGCTCTTCTAATGCGATGTGTCCGCCACGGCGAACTTTCTCAGCGATCCATGGTAACGTACAGTTGAATACAGGCTTCTGAACATCTCTGGGCGGGACCTCGAACTTCAGAGTGTGCAGAAGAGGGACTTCGCGGACCTTCTCTGTTCGCGCATCGCTCAATTGCTCCTTGACGAACCACCTCGCCCGCTTTAACTGCTCCGAGACCGCTCCCTTCTTCTCGTCGAGCAAGGCCGCAGCTACTAAGAGCTCTGCCTGCCGTGGGCTGAAACACTCGACCCTCAGTTCGCCACGCTCGAGTTGTTCCAGCACCGTGTCGATGAACTGGACGTCCGGGTGCTTGACTGGTGGGTGCTCCCGCGCATGATCCGTCGCAGCACCCTCGACGGCTTTTCTATGTTCAAGTTCGATCCTCTCTCTTTCCTCACGCATGGCAGTGTTCATCCACTCGTCGGCAAAGCTCACGTTGATGCGATTATGCACCGCCGTTACCGCGATGGATCGTTTCCACTCATCGGAACCAGTCGCGGTGAGACGCGGGCCGAACTTGTTGATCGCCATCTCAAGCCCGAGCACCTTAGCGGCTTCTGAACCGTCGACCACATGCAGCAGCGCGCCCCGGTCAACGAGTGCCTCCCGACCGTCGATCAGGACGTAAACATCGCCCGTTTTTCGATCGAATCTGTGGGAGAGTCTTTTAAAGGCGGCCGAAATCTCCTTCTTCCGGCTTTCATCCTCCTCGCGTAAACGGGCGAAGCTGATGAACGCCCAGGTCGCCGGAGCCTCCATGCTGGGATCCCCAGCCGAAAGCCAAGGCAGTTGCGTTTCGGGGTGTTCCTTTTCGCTAGCCTTTTGCAGGCGTTCGCGTTGATAGCGCCAGCCACGAAGCTGCCGGATTGCGCGCCCATCTCCAGCTTCGGCCTGCATGGCTACCCACTGCTCGCGGCTCATTGGCTTCAGGGCCATGCGCTCGATCAGTAGATCATGCTGTAACGCTCTCTTCGCCTCGGCGAACTCCCTATCGGCCTGTTGCAGTTGCACGCGCCGAATAGCCCAAAGGGCTGCACGATCCGCCCGGATGTCTTGTTTCCGCTTCTTGTGGGCCGCCCGTAATTCGTTGTACCGTGCCCGGCTTTGGTCGGTGTGTTTCTTTAGTTCCTCACGGCGTTGCTTTCGATACGTTGTGAAATCGACACCAAGAGACCTACGGTCCTTGACTCTGCGCTCGCGATTTTCATTTCGCTGCTCAGACGCGAGTTTGTCTGTGGCAAATTTCGCCGCCTCACGCTGCTGCCTGAAGTCGACGTAATCAGCGAGTGAGTATCGCCGGGCGGCATCAGGGTTCTTCGTTGTCCATTGAGAGTAGTCGCGCTCAGCATCCTTCTTCAGTTCAGGCGACAGAGCATCCACTCCACCGCTTTCGCGCGTCCATTGTGGACTCTTTCGCCGACTGTTGCTCCAAGCTGCCGGTTCTTCACGCCTTGCCTCTTTTGTCGCTCTGAGTACGGCTGGGCGCTGGCATTTCACGACGAACTCCTCGACCGTCTCCTCGGGAGTGTCGCCTCCTTGGATCTGTTGCCATTCAGCGAAAGCGACAGACGCCGCCTGCTGGTCCTGCTTGCTGAGTCCGTGGAATCCGCCAGTTTGTCTCGCCCAAGCGTCGCGAGTTCGGAATAGTGACTGCTCAGTGATCTTTGCGCGAAGCTCCGCACTCATAGGCTCCCATGCGCCCAGGAGCTCCTCCGTAGCTTGTCGGTTCTTCTTCCCACAGAACGCGCCGGGAATGCCCGGTTGGTCTCGGGTCTTGTGGTATGGAGCGCGAAACGCTTTGGACGCCTTCACGCGCGTTCCGGTGCTGACATCCTCGACCGTGTATCCACCACATTCGGACTTATGAAGCTCGAATCCGAGCCCCGCGAGCAATCCGTGGACGTCTTTCCAGCGCGTGTCGTGTTTAGCGAACAACTCGCGCAAGGGTTCCGCGGCGGTACGCCGTACCTTGTTCAGAATAGATTCATCATCGCCGTAGTATTCCAGGTGAGCTGCTTTTCCCTCTGCTCCACGGCGGGTCTCCAACTTGTTCCGACGTCGTTGCTCCAACTCGTCTTGTGAAACTTCGACGGCGACTTTGAGTTCGTAATCCCATTTGTAGAGGCCCGGTGATTCCTTCCATCCATATTTGTTCTCCAGCTCTCGACAACTCTTGTCGATAGCTTTGAAATAGAACTCAGGAGTGTGTGCGGTGAGCCGGTCGGGATGAACTCGGTTGACCATTACGTGCATATGGGTATGCGCCTTGTCCGTATGCATCCCCGCTACGAATTGATGGTCAGCGTAGCTTCCCATCTGTTCATTCCCCTCAGCGTCCTTGTATCTGTACGTATCTGTACGACAGTCCCTTCAGGGAATGCCTCACGCAATGTTGGAATTGTTCGGCAGTTATCGTCTCGCCGGGTTGGAGACATAGCTGGTAGTGAAAGATCGGGTCTGGCGTGTTGAGGTTCTGGGCCGCGGTAGCGCGCATAATCGGTGCGGCGATCTTTATAGCTTCGCTGGGATCTTCATCGAAGTTCATGAGGTTCTCAGAGATGAAGAACTCACCGCGCGGTACTCGTTCGTGTGTCAGCGGGTCAATCGCCTCCAGAATGTATTGAGACAGTCTCCGAAACGAACTTCTGCCGTCCCGGCGGCCCTCCGAAACTGGCCCTACCATGGTTGGGCGACCCCATTCGCCGTATGGACCAGCAGGTCGATTGCGCTAAACGGTAGTGTTATACCTTTCGCGGTCTTCAGGCTGTACGCAATGTGACGTGGAGACTGGCCAGCAGCGTGCGCCGCGAGTATCTCCTGCTTCACTCCGGCCGCAATTACAACGTATTCGAGCAAACCGTCCAGAATGGGGTCAACCTGCTCTTCCGCAGTGATCTTGCTCAGTTCGCGCTGATACGCGACTGAGATCATTTTGGCCGCCCCTCGAATTGCGGCGGATCGCTCCCGCGCCACGATGAGAGCAGCCGTTCGTTCCGTTGAGTCGGGAGAATTCATCCGTATAAGTGTCTTGTCGAGGTCGTCTGCCGCTTGCGTGAGATTGCGCAACTCGGTTCCTATGACTCTAGGCAGGTCCAGCTCACGCGTTACGACCGCGTTGATGGCTTCTACTGTTTTCTTCATGTAGTCGAGAACAGCCCAGAATCTGCCGCGCTCGTTCCTGCTGACGAGCAGAAGCCCTATCTTTTTAACCAGTCCCGCCGCGCGATCCAGTCTGTGGATCATCTGGTCGTCGTACTTAGGCTTTATTGGAATGAATTGCGAACGATGCAGCATGAACCCCGAGCAATGCATTCCGGCTTGCCGCGCGTTTTGCTTAATGGTGACTTTCTCGCCAGGTTCGCATCGGATGTGTATTTGGCAGCTCTTCGTCACCGGCCGTCTTGGTCGGCCCATCATCTCCTCCGGGGTCTCGGGGCGCAGCCCTGAGTTCATCGCGCAGCCCCTGGCACGGGTAGCCGACAGGCGGACTGGGGAGGGGCGTCGGGTACTCAAAAACCAGCATTTGGGTTTTTGTGTACACGGCGCGCGACTTGCCCTCCTGATGTCGGGGTTGAAAGTGCATCTCTCGGCTATCGTGTGTGCCCTTTAGGTGAGCCACGCAGAAGCATAGTAGCAGAATATCCGTCAAATATGTTGTATATTGCTCCGATGTATATTACAAACACAGGTGCGTCACAAATCAACGCTCCCCGGCCGAAGCAGTCCGGGAGCCAAAAGGGCACCTGCATGGCATCGAAGAGAAGGGCAATAAAACGAGACGATCTGACTAAAGCCCTCAAAGAGCTGGAAGAACTACTAACTGTCCCCCCAGAGCCAAAGCTAGTAGTGACGGCCGGAGAGGCTGTTCGTGAACTGGCACCAATCTTCAGGAAACTGCGACGGAAGGGGCACTCAACCGCCAATATTTCCAAGACACTGGAGAAGGTCGGTATCGCAATTGGTCCCAGCACCCTGAACAGCTATTTGCGAAACTCCGTATCGGCTAAGGTTCGCAAACTGGCGCACAAGGCAAGCCCCGCCTCCGGGGACATGTCCAAGGAGCCCGAAGAAGAGCAATCCAACAAACTCTCGGCAAACAGACCATCCGCAACATCCGAAGCTTCAGAGGAAGCCACGCCGACGAAACCCGTTGGGCCAGCCGTTGAACCAAAGAAGAAGTCCTAAAAGGAGGAGTGATGCGCAAAGCCAATAACGATCTGTGGAACCCTGCCGACTACGACGACGAGCCGCGGACGAACGGAAAGAGCGGTCTCGATCTCTTTCGCGAAAGTTGCGAAGCCGCAGATCGCGCCCGGCGCGGAGAAATGGGTACATCGGGTGCAGTGACGCACCGTGTGGCGAACGAATTCTCCTAGCCGTTTGACTAATCAAATGGGCCGCCCTAAAAGGTGCGGCCCATTGTCATTGCGCTAGCTTCCGAGCTCTGACCTCAAAGCACGTCCGGGAATTCGGGTATCTTATATTGCGAGGCGAAGAAAGCGATCAAAACCCTGACCATCTCGCTCTTATTTCCAGTTGGGATAGCGTTGAACGAAAGATACTTCAGGGCGTCGTCTACTTCGACCGGCCAATTGAAAAGCCGAGCTGTCTGAATTTTCCGCGGCTCGATGGTCGGCCAGACGTTTCTATAAAAGGTAATGAATTGAGAGGTCAGGCGCTTGTTCTCGTGGAGCGTCTTTACGAGTTTCGCGACAAGAGGCCCACGCTTAAGTTGGAGCACGCGCGCAAGGCCGTCCAGGTATTCCTCGGATTTCAGGTCAAGCGTTGCCCGGAACTGAACCCGCTCGGAACCTGTAGCTTTCTTTTCGCCTCGCCCAACGGTAGCCATGGAAATGTCCAGCCTCTTCGGGTCGATATTTAGACCAATTGTACACAAGCGACGTCACAGGCGGTATGCTTAAGCGCTCCCGTAGGAAGGCGTCGAATATCTATCGACGACGCAACGTCGCAGCGACGCGGGAATATCTTCATCATCGTGTGGTTTATTCATTGTTCTTTCATGGTCTTTATCGCCTTACTGGGTTGATTTTGTGTGAAGTTTGGCGCAGGCGACTTGCAGTCGCCGCACAAAAGAAAAGCCCCGGCCAGTCTTCGGCCGGGGCTTCTGTACCTGAGGTTCCAGTTACGAAAGTAGCTTGTTAAACAACTCCTCCCATTTCTTCACATACTCTTCTGGCAGTGGCTTCGCGTTACGAGCGAGCATGGCTTGTTTAACTCGCTTGGCTAACTCAACCTTCCATGCAGGAGCAATCAACTCGATCTTGTTAGACTTTGCCCAAGCCTCGATTTGTGGAACGATCGGCTTACCTGCTGATAACACGTCCGAGAAAGCGTGGTCGGGACCCCGCTGCCAGCGATCTACTACCTGGGCCATCAATTCCGCCGGAATAAGGTCCTCAATTTCCGAATCCTTCAGCCCTGTAAATGTCTCCACCGCAACGATGCGATCCTTCGCATCAGCATAAAGAGAGCTGGCAAGCTGCTGCGCCGCTTGCCTTCCTGCAGTATCACTGTCGAAAAGTGCTATGGGCAGCGCCTCGTCACGGCCTGATAGGATTCCCGCGACAACCTTCACGCCCTTCGCGCCCCCAGCCGGCGGGAAAACCAATTCACGGGTGGGAGTGATCTTGCCCATGCCGATGAGAATGGTTTTTATTCCGCTGAGGTACATTTGATCTGACAGCCCTTCCACGATGACTGTCGTGCAACCCAGCAACAGGCTTTCTGCAACCGTCAGTCCAAGAGCTGCGTACACAGCGTAACCGGACGCCTTCTGTGACCTCTCGTCCGTTTCAGCTTCACGAAGGTCAGCGGTTGCACGTGTTGTGCCGTCAGAACTGATGTACACCTTACGCGCTCTGTCCAATCGATCAGGATCAATTAGAAAAGGAGAGTGGGTCGTGTATAGAATCTGGTTCTTCTCCGAGAGTCCGTCGAAGAATCCGGAGAGATCCTTTTGCGCAAGCGGGTGGAGGGACATGCCCGGCTCATCCAAAAGGAGTATGGCGCCCTCGTGCGCATCTCGACTCTCTACCAGAAACACGAGATAGAAGCTGAGGAACCACTGCAGTCCCGTCGAGCGACCTTCGAGTTCAACCTCCTCAGGGCGCTTATCGTCTGACACCCAGATACGAAAATGGTCTCCGTCTGCCTCGAATCGGAAGCGATACTCTCCCTGTTTCCACCACTCCCGGAATTCCTTAGTTAACTTGGCCGACGCCGCTTGGAGCAGGATGCTTCTTTCTTTCTTCTTCTCGGCGATAGCGGCTATTTCGTCTTCGTTCGGAGCGCGGCCATTTGGTGCCTTAAACTCACGGCCAAGTTCCAGAATCTCTTCCGGCTTGAGGCCGACAAATTCGAATAGTACCTTGAGGGTCCGAACTTTCGCTTGTTCCTTGGCCCCGAGATCCTCTCGCTCCATGTATGTGGAAGGTAGATTTCGGAATCAAGATTGCCATAGTTCGTGTAATAGACGAACTTCGGCAGCAGGTTCAATGCGAGTTGCCTAACCTCTTTCATTTGGCCAGGCAAAGGTCGCGAGACATCTTTCAGGATCTCATCGATGTCCGCTCTCAATCGGCCGTACCTCGGCCCGATGGAACTGGTCTTCGGGCTCCCTTCGACCTCAGGCAGGTCGTCTGCAATAGCCTTGATTCCTTCGGAATCGATCTGATCTTCCAGATCCAAGTCCGATAGCGCCTTCTTTGCAGCAGCCTTGATTCTGCCGGCTGTTTCTTCTTCCGATTTCAGCGGGGCCATCGCATCGAGCTCGTTCACGGCTGCGGAGAGAATGCCGTCCACAACCGTTCTCGAAACAAAGCGCGTCTGGGGCGATTTCGGAAAGCTGATGTAGAACTTGTCCGAGAAGTCGCGCTTGACTTTGATCTCCTCAAAATCTGCGGGATCTGCCCCGGCAAGTTTCGCCAGCTCCTCGGCTTGTTCCGAACTAGGAGTAAATACGGCTTCTATGAAGACGGGCTTGGAAGCCATGTTGCGGAAATCGTTGTACGACTTCCGAGGGTAGTCTGCCGTGGGTTTGACTGCTCCGTCCTTTGCAGGGTTCAGCTTCCAAAGAGGGACTAGCAGTTCGATTTGCCAGACTCGTTTATACCGATTAGAGCAGTTACGCCGTCCGTCTCTACTGTTCCACTGTCATCCACTGAACGGAATTTGAGTACACGAAAAGACTTAAGCAGCATTGCCATTTGTCAGCTCCGCGCTGTTCAGGTCTTTCCAGTTTACAACTGAGTAGCCGAATAGTCGCAATCCTTGTGCAATCCATAAGGTCTAACTTCCGCGTGGTTCCAGGTACTTTGGTTGCCCTCCGTGCTCTGCAAGTACTTGAAACTACGAATGAGCGCGGATTTCGATTTCTTCCGCGCTCACCCCTCTCAGTTCCAAAGCACTTCCGCGACTAACAAAAGCGCCGCAAACTGAAGCAATGGCGCTTTGGTGAAAACCCAAAACGAAGGTCGACTCTGGTGTCCTTTCCGCAGTGTTCACCATGTCACCATCTTGAACAGACGCCCTTCTGGTCCAAGATCATGTAGTCGGTTCCGGTTCCGCAGATTGGTCACTGTTGGTAACAACTGCGCGGCCACGTCCTCTAAAGGCCCGCATGGCAACAGTTCTGCGTATTCGAGCGCCTGCTGGATTCCTCTCCGAGCGCGTGGGTATTGTCTTTCGCCTAACGGCGTGGGCAGGTTGGGCCTGTCAAACAAAACAGTTTCCCGCGCACAATGATGCGACCTTTCGTGAGAGGAAACTTATCGCGAACCTGAGTTGCAACGAACCAACCAGCGCACCCTAGTGCTGAATGGCATTTTATACATCTATTACGTACGATCTGTTGTATACTCTGAACCAGCACAGGGTTCGCCCTGTGCCTTAGGCACGGAGCACTGACATGTTCATCGGATTGGGAGATCGTATTCTTGACGTGCAGCAGCTTGCAGCTTTTTTCGACTGCAGCACCGAGAAGATCAAGCGAATGCTGCGGAGCCACCAGCTACCGGGATTCAAATTCGGCAAGAACTGGTTTGTCCGCGTTGAAGACCTTGAGAGACACCTTGCGTCTGCTGTAGAGTCCAATAGTCATCTGCGCCGCTCTCAATAGGAGCAGCGATGAACCGAATGAAGCGGCGCTCGTCGTATCAGTTTGGAAGCCTGACACTTGAACAGCGCAAAAGCGGCCCAGATGTATGGGTTTACCGATATTTGAAAACTGAGAATGGACAAAGGACGCGGCCAAAGATCATTCTTGGCAACGTAGACGATCTGCCCACCGAAGCCGACGCGCAAAGAGCGTGCGACAAGCACCGCATGCAAATCAACGCTGAGGCCGAGGCTCAGAAGTACAGCGTGAGGGGGTTGATCGATCGCTACGACGATTTGATCCTGCAACCCTGTCTAGAAACGAAGGTCGGAGAAGCGCAGGACGATAGCGCATTCATGTCCTACCACTGCGCAAAGTCGTACAAGTCCGTATTGGACAAGTACATCTTGCCGCGCTGGGGAACGCATGCAGTTGTCGACTTCACGCGCCCTGCGACGCGTGCCGCAGTCGAGCAGTGGTTCCGTGAACTGCTGAGGTCGAACAAGAATCCAGAGGGTCTCGCGCCCAAAACGGTTCGCTCGATTTACAACGTCATGCGGCTCACGTTTAAGTTCGCCGTGAAGTGGGGCTACATCGATTTCAATCCGCTTAGTGATAAACGCGTGGAACTTCCTCGCGGATCCACCAAGCGATTGAAGAAAGCTCCGCAGCTCACCCCTGCGCAGTTCTTTCACCTGCTTACGCTCTTCTCGTCACGAGAGAAGCTTGCAATCGCATTTGCGGGCTGGCTGGGACCAAGGATCAGCGAAGCCTTTGGATTGCAATGGGGCGACATCGACTTCGAGGCTGGCGTTGTGACGTTCTCGCGTGGATTCGTCCACGGTCGCATCACGCCGCTAAAGACGGAAGCTTCCCGGACGAATATGCCTCTTCCTGACGAGGTTCTCGAACTTCTCCGAGAGTGGCGCAAGCAGACGCCCTTCAACACCGACGCACATTGGGTATTTGCGTCGGAATTCACAAAAGGAGAACGACCGATCTGGCCTGTGCAACTGATGAAGGCGCACATCCAGCCTGGGGCAGTCGCGGCTGGCTTCCCCAAGATCAGTTGGCACAGCTTTCGACACACGGTCAGCGCTTGGGGCAAGGAGGCGGGTCTTGAATTGGAAGAGGTCAAGACGCTTCTTCGGCACGAGAACATCTCGACGACATCGCAGATCTACGGTGAGATGGAGATTGAGGCTAAGAGGCGAATCCAGAATCGCCTGGTCGGATTCGTAAAGTGTCAGGCGGCGGCGGAGAAGTTTACGCCAGCGGCCACGCCGAACGCCTTGCAACCCCGCCTACTTCCGGGTGCGTAGTCCTTCCTTTTCCGAGCCTTTTCAGAAGTGACCCAGATTGACCCACGCCCACTTTAAGGATTGCTTGTAAGTTGAACAAAAAATGGCTCCTCAGGTAGGACTCGAACCTGCAACCCTCCGATTAACAGTACAGTTCGCAAGGCCTTGCGATGAAATACTACGAAGTGAGATTGTCCAGTACTGGCGCGGGTTTGAGAGGGATTCGCGACGAGGAGTGACTACTACGAGGAACTACGGGTTTTGATGGAGACCACTTAGAGAATCCCCCAGAGTCGTTCGGGGTTCAACTGGTTCATCTACGACGAGGTCTGGGCACGTAATCGAAGTCAATTCGATCGTGGCACGTTCCCACTACTTTTACCTCAGTTCCGTATGCTCCCGCAACCTTCACGAGAAGGCCCATGAGGTATATGTCCTCCTGCTTCAGTGTTGGCCCGATCTGGTCCTGGTGAATGGTGAACGACTCGAAATGAGCCAACAGTGGTCCCAAGCGCGGTAGCCGCTTGTTCAGTTCCTCCTGCAACTGCCCGACTCGCTGTTCGTGTTCTTCCTTTGTCATGCTTCTCCTTTAGCCCGCCTTTCGCTGCGGCGGGATTGTGTTGTCATCGATAAACTTCTGAACGGACGAAGCGGGAATGCGGACAGCTCGCCCGACCTTAACGACAGCCAGTTTCTGCCTTCGCAGAATCCAAGCTCGCACGGTGGCCGGCTTTATGCCCAACATGTCTGCTGCTTCATGAACGGTCAGCATCTGTGGTTTCATGGTTAGCTCCTATTTGTGGTTGAAGTCATGAACCAGATGTGCTCTACTATTATACCTACAATTTGTAGAGCACACGGAACGGAGTGCTCGTGAAAACGTCGGGTTATCCCACCCTGATTTGGGGGAATGAAATCGACGTGGTTAAGAAAGGGACATCTTTGGCGGTCACCGCCGGCCAGGCAACGTACAAGAGGCCACGACGACCCCAGAGAGATCCCGTAGGAATGGCAAAGATGGCCGCCGCGGCCGAATCAATTCATCAGCTCGGGGTTGATGCTCCGCACGCGAGGTTCGCGAATGCCTCGAGCGAAGCAGAGCTGATTCAATTCGTTCGCGACTTCGGCCCCATCCACGCGAACTCCGTTAAGGAGGACCTTGTTCGGGCACGGGGCAGGCTCGTGGCTATTCAAAACATGGAATTGCTCCGCGCCGAACAGATGGTCTTCCGTCAGTGTGTGGACATCCTGGCCGAGATAAAGAAAGGGCCTGATGCGGATACGTCAGCTGCGTTCCAAGCGGTCGTGGAGATCTGCTTCCGAGTGGCGAAGTGGCCGCGACAGTGGCGCGCCGAGAAGAAGGCGCGCGAGGACGAGCAAACGGTTCCGATCTGGAGGTTCACACAACGCGACTTCGAGAATGTGGAGGCCTGGAAGGCTTTCTCCGGCCCTGAACCCGAGTGGATCGGTTCGCAGTACGATGAACTCGATGCTGCGAACAGCGTCCTCTGCCTCATTCTGAATGCGTTCATACCTCACGTACAGCATTGGGACGACATAACCGTTGAAGGCCCGCACTGGGACATACGATACGGCGTTCGTCCATGCCTGTATTACGCCCTTAGAAACGCGTACCTGGGCCGCTCCCCGCTGGAGAAGTGCCAGAACAGCGAGTGCCAGAAGGTATTCGTGCCAGACAGAGCGGGACAACAGTTCTGCAGTGACGTCTGCTCTCGGTTGCAACGCCAACGTGATTACTGGAAAACCCGCGGGTCTAAGCGGCGGCAAGAGCGTCGCGGGGAGGCCAGCCGATGAGGAGGACGTATGTCCCTGTTTCGGTACAAGGGCAAGTCGAAGATCTGGTGGTACGAGTTCCAGTTCAAGGGCCAACGTGTTCGAGCTTCGTCTAAGAGCACATCGAAAGTTGTCGCGCGCGATGCCGAACGAGCGCACCGGCGGAGAATCGAGGAGGGTTACAACGAGATCAAGCGGCTCGATCGCGCGAAGCTTTTCTCAACAGCTGCCAAGGAATTCCTAGAGCTGAAGAAGCCTCCTGCTCGTTCTGAGAATACCCAACGGATCGACGAGGATCTGTTTCGCCTTCATGTAGGACCTGCATTTGGGAGGTTCTTCTTGTGCGACGTCGATGCGCTTCTAATCAAGGAACACCAACACAAGCGGCTAAATCAGGGCGCTGCGCCAGCGTCGGTCAACCACGAGGTTGCGTTCATCCGTGCTGTGTTGCGGCGTTATGGCCTGTGGGAGCAAATCCGTTATGACGTAAAGATGCTTCCCGTCGATGACGACAAAGGACGGGCCCTCGATTCTGCCGAGGAGCAAGCTCTGTTCAGAGAGGCCAAGCGCAGCCGTTCTCGCACAGTCTATGCTGCGCTATGCCTCGCAACGCACGCCTGCATGCGGTGCAAAGAGATCAAACGGCTTCGATGGTGGCAGGTTGATCTCAAAGCTCGGACCGTTACGGTCGGTCGGAAACCCGGTGACAGCAAGACCGAGGCTGGTCGAGGTCGGGTTATTCCTCTCAACGCCGTTGCCTTTCGAGCGATGAAGGACTACGCTGCACAATTTCCAACCCGGCAGGCGGACGATTTCGTGTTTCCTTCAGAACATTACGGAGGATCACACGACAAGTTCAAGAAAGTGAAGGTTTACGGGACGAACGTGAAGAAGCACATAACTTCACGAAGGCATTCCAGGAAGCCCAGAAACGCTCAGGAGTGAAGTGCCGCTTTCACGATCTGCGTCACACCGGATGCACTCGCATGCTTGAGGCCGGAGTTCCCTTTTCCGTCGTCGCGACCGTAATGGGATGGAGCGCGAGCACCGCAATTCGCATGGCAAAACGCTACGGGCACATGAGCCAAGAGTCGCAGCAAAAGGCTGTTGCAGCAATCGACAAGAAGGCGACAAAGGAAGCGAAGAAGCAAACGGTGAAGGCGAAGAAGGCCGCAGCGTAGTAGGACGAGGGCGGCTAGCGTCCGCCCTTGCGGCTTACTCTAACTTCTCTAGCTCCTGGAGGTAGCGGTTGCCGACTAGAACGCACTTCGGTCCGGCGACCCGCAGCTCGACGTAAGCATCTGCTGAAGATGCAGGAATCACCTTGAGCTTTACGTCTCTCGAGTCGAGCGTCCGGGCACAGTTTGCGTTCGCGTCAACGTCGTAATCTGTATCGATAAAGCCCTCGAGAACGGCTTCACCATTGCTGTCCGTTTCGGTTTGTTCGTCCGCAACGCTTGAGTACGAATTATGGGCGTCGCGAAGATAGGCGGTCGCCTTTGGTGCTGGTGTTCCATCCGGCCAAGTTACGCGCACATGCACACGCCTTCGTGGGACTTCACTGCCCACGTTGAACTCGATGTTGTTGACTTGCTGGCCTTCCCTAATCTCAAAGACCTCGGCTGATGTTATGTCCTTCGCGTCAGGGTAATAGCGGGAGGCGTATGGAACGTCGAGAGTCGGCGATTTCTTCAGATGAAATCCCAGCACGTACTTACCTGGTTCTACGTGCTTAAACTCGAATTCGCCGGTATCGGCCTCTGCCAACACCCAGTCGTCGCGGTGCGTTGCCTTCGCGGGGTTCAGAGGCACGAGGTGCATAGTGGGAAAGTGAGGCAGCTTGCCGGCGCCGAAAACGCGGCCCTTCAACCTCGCGCTGCTCGCGCTGAACAGGAAGAGCTCCTTGCAGCCGCCAGCATGAACCTCGAACTCCTCGGACTCTGCGGAGAGGTTGGTGGGCAATCCGAGCACACTGACCGTGTACTTGCCTGGGGGTACAGAAGGAATCTCGAAACGGCCTTCCGCGTTGACGGTTCCCTGAAACGTACCGCTCGCCCCCTTCGTCACCACTACGGCGCCCGCCCTGCTCGGAATCGGCGTCGCGGCCGGTTCCGTAACGAACACCATCGATCGTGGCTGATCCAACGTTCCGTAGATTCGTGCTGTCTCTGGTGGGTGTTTCATCGCCTGCGCAAATCGGAGATCGTCGTTGACGATCTCCTTGGCCCCCCACCTACCCGCGCGATCCCCATACGCCTTCCACGTGTCCTTCTCCCTGAACAGCCAGGCCAGGTACTGCCCTTTCTGTCCGAAGTTGACGCCGCATGATGTGAAAGGGTCCTTGATGGTGATCTCCAACGGCGGATCTCCCCTGAAAACATCGAGGACTCGCAGCGTCACGCGCCTGCGTTCATGTGTCTTGGTCTCCGAGATGTTCGTAACCTCGACGAGCGCAACGGCATCGCCTTCCCAGAAACGCTCGCATATGGGTGGAGGTGGAAAAGGAGACGGTGAACAACAGAACGCTACTGCAGGACTAATGATCAGTATCAGAGCGATGATGCAGAGTCCATTGATTGCTTTAGACATGCGTCCTCGGCTGGTGAAGGTGAATTCTACTCTGGCCAGCGGCTAAGTTCATTACATATAGACACCGACGGCCAGCAACTTAGGTCTTCCGCGGACAACAATTCTGGCCGAAAATGGTCGTATGTACCCCAATGCTAGCCGAGATATGCATAGCTCCCTAAAGACAGAACCCGTTGACTCGGTTCAGGTACAAGGTCTGAAACTTGTTCGAGCGCGACTTCAATGGGCCAAAGATGATGTCGCATTCAGTGTCCATGTATCTCCCAACCAATGGTCCACCAGCGGCATGCAGCTCACCGACGCTCTTGGCTATTTAGGATTCCAGCGTCAAGGGTGCGCGTTCGCAGACACCCACGAAGCCTATTGTGATTGGATAGAAGAAGGCACTGATCTCGGCAAACTGGGCGCCGCAATCACAGCAGTTCACGGCCAGCTTCGGGAAGCACAACAGCGGCTGCAATCATGCGGTTTGCACCTTCCTCAGCCTGAGGGGTATGGATACTTCTTCGGGAAGACAAGCGGTGGTGCACAGCGGGTTCAGCGCGCGATGTTTGGGGATGGACACAGTTCACCCAAGACAGAGTTCATGAACTCGTCTGAAGACGATGCGTTCCAATTCGCCTTCACATGGATCGAAGGTGGCCTTAATAAAGGCTGGACAACGCACTACCGCCCAAAACGGTCCCCCTTCTCTACTGAGGTTCAAGCGGCCTTCGAGGTACTCGGCCTCGTTCCTTTCAACAGCTGCCCCAGCTTCGATTTCGAACCGTGCTACTGGATGTTTCGACCGTTTGAATCGCGCGGCGATTCCCCTTGGGATAGCAACGCGGAGTTCGCACATTCTGCCTTCGGTTCATTAGCGCAGAGCTTCTCTCCTGGAATTCAGCATTTGCTGGGAGCGCAAGCTACCGCGGAATCGATTGGAAGAAGTATCTTCAGAATGCCAGCCGCGCCAGGCGCCCGAGCGGAGCGAGATATTGAACGCGCGACGATCAGGCCGGCGGCTCCCAAACAGCCCAACAAGGAATACGAGTTTGACATCGCCGTATCGTTTGCGGGCACTGAGCGGCAGATTGCTGAGGAATTCGCAAAACGCGTTCAAGATGCTGGGTTTTCAGTGTTCTGTGATTCCTTCTATCCCGAGATGCTCTGGGGAAAGAACCTAGTCGAGTTCTTTGACGAGATTTACCGAAAGCGAGCGCGTTACTGCGTCATGTTCATCTCTCCCGAGTACCGCGAGCGAATGTGGACACAGCATGAACGCCGAAGCGCACAGGCTCGCGCTCTCGAGGAGAGAGGCAATGAATACATTCTTCCAATTGTTGCCAAGCCGGCTGATCTTCCCGGCATGCAGCCAACGGTGGGGTATTTAAGCCTCTCGGAATATCCTGTGAGCAAAGTCGCGGAAATCACGATCAAGAAGTTGAGGGCGTAGGCTTGACCCAGAAAACGGTTTCGGAGCTTGCGTTCGAGCAGTTCTGCGACTCAAAGCAAATCGCTTGGGAGCCGATTCCCACCGAAGATGCCACCGGATCAAGAACACCCGACTACTTCATCTTCCCGTCAGGAGTGAAGATCGCTGCTGAAATAAAGGAAGTAACCCCGAACGCATCCGAACGAGAGCAACTGCGCCAATACAAGGAAACCGGATTGAGCACATTTGGGGGCACCGTTGGGGATCGTGCAAGGAGCTTAATCAGCACGGCGGCCAAGCAACTGAGAACAAAGGCCAAGGGTCGCTATCCCGCCATCGTGGTCATTTACAACTCCGATTTCATGCTTCGACAGCACACGGAACCTCACCAGATCAAGGCGGCCATGTACGGCTTCGACACCATAGTCCTTGGTCTGTCCCCCAACATGACGCAACGACCAAGCCTCATTGATCGCAAGTCGGGCCCCGGTCGGATGATGACTGACCAGCACAATACGACCGTCAGCGCCGTAGCCGTCCTGGATGACATGGGGTTGACCCTGTACCACAATCTGTTCGCGGCGATTCCTCTCACACCGGAGTTGTTTAAGGAAATCGCTGTTCGGCAGTTCAGGCTTGGAAGCAAGCGGCCGGGTGAATTTGTGGAATGGGTTGAACTCGAGTAGAGCCGCGATTCGCAAGGGTACTTAGAATATTCCCCAGAGCGGGGGGCGCCGTATAGGCGAGACCTCAAGGAAAGCCGCTAAAATAGATGGCTCCTCAGGTAGGACTCGAACCTACAACCCTCCGGTTAACAGCCGGATGCTCTGCCATTGAGCTACTGAGGAGTGTCGCTTGCGCCTGGCGGCGTCGTTGCGTTGTCGAAATCATTTATACAACAACAGAGAGCGTGGGTCAAAGGTGCTCTGCTGAAAAAACACCGTACTACCAATATGTGCTCGTCCGCGTGAATTCGATGTTCTGTTTTGTCGTCGATTACGGCAATTGGCTTATTGCGCTTCTGCTGCCGCGGACAGCGACGTTCTGCTACTCTTACACTCACTTCTGAAATGCTCAATGCGAGTACAAAGGAAACCGAATGCGAGAAGCGTTTTCTGTCGCATGCATCGTCTGCGTCATCTTAATCCTGTCAATGACAGTTCTTGCTGAAGACAGTCCGACTGCGCCAACATCTATCTCGAAGCCGCCGGTCGCGAAAAGGCGGCCTGTCGAACAGGCCATCCATGGCGTCACCATCGTCGATCCGTACCGTTGGCTCGAGAATGGCGAGAGCCCTGAAACGCAACAGTTTGTCCGCGATCAACTCGCGCATACGCGCTCCGTACTCGATACACTCCCCGGACGCGCTGCCATCCAGACCCGCCTGAGCCAACTGCTGACGATCGGCACGGTCGGCACGCCTCAGGTAGGCGGCGAATATTACTTCTATACCCGACGCGAAGGCAGGCAGAACCAGCCCATCCTGTATGTCCGGAAGGGCGTTGCAGGCTCAGACCGAGTCCTGGTTGACGTCAACAGGCTTGCGGCAGATGGCACCGTTGCCCTTGATTGGTGGACACCTTCGCACGATGGCAAGTACGTCGCTTACGGCACCTCACTCAGCGGCTCCGAAATGAGCACGCTTCACATCATCGAGACCTCTACAGGAAAGCTTCTACCCGACACCATCGAGCGCACGCGCGCTGCCAGCATTGGCTGGATGCCCGACAACAGCGGCTTCTACTACACGCGATATCCGAAAAAGGGCGAAGTCGCCGCCGGCCAGGAGATGTATAACCGCCGCGTGTTCTACCACGCGCTCGGTGCTGACCCCGCAAATGACTCGCTCGTTTTCGGCCAAGGACGTGATCCGCAGGACTGGCCAAACGTCGAGATTTCGGAGGATGGACGATGGCTCGTCATAAACGTTCAGCAGGGCTGGGCCAAAACAGAGGTCTATCTGGTCGACCTCAAGTCCGCTGCCAAGATGCCGATTCCGGTCGTGACAGGCAAGGACTTCATCTACGAAGCAAAAGTATTTCAGGGAGAGTTGTATATTCGCACCAACGAGGGAGCCCCGCGTTTCCGCGTCGTGACTGTACCGGCTGCCAGTCTGTCGCGTCGTATTTGGAGAGGTCGTATTTGGAGAGAGCTCGTCCCGGAAAGCGATGCGGTGATCTCGGAGATCAACATCATTCATGGGAATCTCGTCACTACTGAAGAGAAGGAAGCTCACTCGCAGGTTCGGATTTTCGAACTCACGACTGGCCGATTAATGCACAACGTGACACTGCCCACGATCGGTTCCGTGCTTGGAATAGGCGGCCAGTGGGACAGCGATGAAATGTTTATCGCCTTCCAGTCCTTCACCGTTCCCCCTACGATCTACCGGCAGGAGTTCGTGATTCGTCATGACTGGGAGAAGCAAAAGGCACCCAAGAAATATTTTAGGGACGTTTCCGTATGGGCCAAGGTGGACGCACCCACCATTGATCCCGCGAAGTACGAAGTCGAGCAGGTCTGGTACGCCTCGAAAGATGGAACGCGTGTGCCGATGTTCGTGGTCGCGAAAAAAGGTGTCGCGCTTGACGGAAAGAATCCAACGTTACTCAGCGGCTACGGTGGGTTCAACGTAAGCAATACGCCAGCGTTCAACCGTGGCGTTTATGTCTGGCTTGAGCGTGGTGGAGTGTTCGCGGTCGCCAACCTCCGGGGTGGCGCCGAGTTCGGCGAAGACTGGCACCGGGCCGGCATGTTGGATAAGAAGCAGAACGTCTTTGACGATTTCATCGGCGCTGCGGAATACCTCATTTCGCAAAAATACACCGACAAGGACCATCTGGCCATTCAAGGCGGCAGCAATGGGGGGCTTCTGGTCGGCGCCGCTCTTACCCAGCGACCGGATCTGTTCCGCGCCGTCATTTGCCAGGTGCCGCTGCTCGACATGCTCCGCTATCAGAACTTCCAGATCGCGAAGCTCTGGATTCCGGAGTACGGCTCGGCAGAAAATCCCGACCAGTTCAAGTGGCTTCATGCCTATTCGCCGTATCACCGCGTGAAGTCTGGCACCGTGTATCCGTCCGTGCTGTTCATGACAGCCGATACGGACACTCGTGTCGACCCCATGCACGCGAAGAAAATGGCCGCACTGCTGCAAGCCGAGGCCGCCAACGGACCGGACCGTCCGATTCTCTTGCGAATCGAGCCGAAGGCAGGACACGGGGCCGGCAAACCCGTCTCGAAACTCATCGACGAAGGAACCGACATGTGGTCCTTCCTCTTCTGGCAACTCGGAGTTGAGCCGTAGCCAGATCGAGTTCGCTAAACGTCTGTTAGCAAATGACAAGGGCGCTCTTCGAGCGCCCTCAGGCT